>OIWS01000113.1_pt1 | contig 107052 bp, 100 predicted proteins | sample 1587611 | NCBI WGS metagenome assembly OIWS01 (sample SAMEA3888919, study PRJEB22519) | human gut metagenome | biome: human gut; feature: human-associated habitat; material: faeces | place: Denmark | collected 2010 | reverse complement strand
CAATCGTTCCGATATTTACATGCGGTTTCGTACGTTCAAATTTTCCCTTCGCCATCGGTACATTCCTCCCTATGGGTTTTTTGTTTGTTTTAGAGTTGGAGCGGGTGATGGGAATCGAACCCACGTAGCCGGCTTGGGAAGCCGGTGCTCTACCATTGAGCTACACCCGCACGCATGTGTGCCATTCACTACACGCGCCCATATTTTAATGCACTGGCGCGCTTTTGTCAATGCGTTTGGCACAATCATCGAAAACTTGCCAATTTATTTTTGATTCTTTGCAGCGCGTTGTCCACGCTTTTCTCCGGCCTATCCAGCGCCATGGCGATCTGCTGGTACGATTCGCCGGAAATATGGCGCAGCAGCACCTCCAGCTCCAGTTCGCTCAGCGTGGTCTCCATGGCCTGGTGCACCTCGTCCAGCCGCTGCTTTTGCAAAATAAGCGCCTCCGGCTCTTCCTCCTGCGGGCCGGGCAGCACATCGCGCAGCGCATGCTGGCCGTCGGTTCTGGCGTCAAAGGAAACAAACTCGTTTAACAGCTGGTGCTTTTGCCGTGTGGACGCTTTGACCGCGGAGATAACCTGCCTTTGCACGCACAGCTTGGCAAAGCTGCCAAATGCGCCTTTGGCAGGATCAAAATCCTGTATGGCGCGAAACAAGCCAATCATGCCTTCCTGCACCAGGTCCTCGGCGTCGGCCCCGGGCAGATAATAGCTGGCCGCCTGTGCGCGCACCAGCGGTTTGTACCGCTCCAATAAGCACTCCTGCGCCCAGGCCTCTTCCTTGGCCCGGGCCGCCAGCGCCTCGTCTGAAATTGCGGTGTCGCGTTTTTCCGTCATTGCGTTTCCTTTCCCGTTTTCGGTACGCGGATGCGCTCTAACGCCTCCAGCGTTTCCCCGTCTAAATGATGAAACAGATAGCCCTTCTGCCTGGTCTTTTCCTGCATTTGCCTGCGCTGCCTTTTGGCCTGGCGCAGCGTCTGAATCAATTCCTTGGCGCTCATGCGCAGCGCGCCCAGACCCAAAATCATATGCTGCTCCATCCCATCGCCTGTGGCCACGCGCACCGTGCACCGCTCCCGGCTGAGCAGCGCGCATTGTCTTTCTATATATTGATCCGCCGTCTCCTCTGCCTGGGTATACACCACCCGCACACCGCTGACCATGGTTTCGCTGCCCTTATTGTTTTTCACATGGTGCCCATCGTATACCAATACGATCTCGATATTGGTAAAGCCGGAAAAATCGGCCAGCTCGTCGGCCAGGCGGTCGCGTGCATGGTCGATGGACAGCCCTTCTTTGTTTTCTTCGGCGCCCAGGATATTATACCCATCGACAAACCAGATTTCCCTCATGGCCGTTACCCGTTGCGCTGGCGCAGCACCTCATAGATCAGCACCGACGCCGCACAGGATGCGTTGAGCGATTCCGTTCGGCCCTTTAGCGGGATACCCACCATAAAATCGCACTTTTGCTCTGTCAAGTGCGCCAGGCCTTCGCCCTCGCTTCCGATGCAGAGCGCCAGCGCGCCTTTGAGGTTGGCCCGGTTGCAGTCCGGCGCGCCGGCCGCCGTGCCTGCCACCCATAGGCCGTATTCCTTGAGCTGATCCAACGTGGCGGCCAGGTTTGTCACCCGTGCCACGCCGATGTGCGCCGCCGCCCCGCTGGAAGCGCGGAACGCCGTTGCAGACAATCCAGCGCTGCGCCGTTTGGGAATGATGACGCCATGTACGCCCAGCGCCTCTGCGCTGCGCAAAATCGCCCCCAAATTGTGCGGATCTGTGATGCCGTCCAGCACGATGACAAACGGGTCCTCCCCGCGCTGGGCCGCCACGCGCAGAATATCCTCCACCTCTACATAGGCGGCGGCAGACAACTGCACCACAATGCCCTGGTGGTTGGGGGTTCTCCCTTCCTCCTTTGGGCAGAGGTAGCTCATGCGCTTTTCGTCTACCTCCAAAATCGGTACATTGAGCGACTTGAGCTGGCCGATCAACGGCAGCACAGCCCCCTGCGCCCTACAGGTATAGGCCCTTTCAATGGGCATGCCCGCCCTGAGCGCCTCCTTCACGGGATTGACGCCATAAATGATCTCTACTGTTTCTTGCTCGTGCATTGCAGTGCCTCCCGGTAAGCGCGTACTTGTTCGGCTTGTCCACAGCTCATTTTGCCTTCCGGGCATTTGCCGCGAATGCAGCCCGGCCCGCTGTTTTTGAAAAGCGTGGGCGCTGCCTTCTCTGCCAAACGCAGCATTTCCCATGCCAGCGCGCGGATCTCCCACTGCGCGCGGTTACAGCAGCGCAGCGAGAAAAAGTGCATCAGCTCGCGCGCGTTCATCGTGATAACCATGCGCGTTTCGCAGGCATTGGGCAATACGAAGCGGGCGTCCTCGTTGCTTTTTTCTCCCTTGGCACCCAGCTTGGCCTGCCACTGGTTATACCATTTCTGCATGGTCTCCATCTGCCGGTCGTACTCGGCTACGGCTTCCGGCCCCAACGCCTCGATAGAGGGCGGCAGGATATACGGAAAGCTGCCCGTTTGGTTGGCCTGGGAAACATAGCGCTGGCTCTGCACGGAAAAGCTGGCGATGCGGTGCCGGGTAATCTGCGCCAAAAGCGCCCGCGATACGCCCTCCACCGCAAAGGTAAAGCTGGCATGCTCGATGGGGGATAGATGCCCCATATCCACAATGCGCTGCAAATATTTACTCTGGTCTTTTTCCGCCACGCCGCGGATCAGATCTTCCACGCCGGCGGAGGAATAGCACATCCTAGCGCCCGTAGCCACTACCTCGTCCGGGTGCGGCGTATGGCTTAGCAATTCCACCTTAAGGCTTGTCCTGCTCATCGTTCCAATTCCTCCCATGTCATTTGGCTGGCCATCGCCAAGACAGCTTCCAGCCTGTCTGTTTGTTCTGTTAAGTATAAATATCCAAGCACCGCCTCAAAGCCGGTGGACGCGCGGTAATCCCCCACATCCGCGTGCTTTGGTACGGTGGCGTTGTGCATGTTGCGGCCGCGGCGGAATACCCCCCGCTCCTCTTCGGTAAGCCTGTCCATCAGGGCGGCGGCGGTAAACGCCTGCGCCCCGGCCCGCACCAGGCGGGTGGCCATGATATGCAGGTCGTGCGTGGTACGCCCCGGATGGCGGCCTATCAGCGACTGCCGCACATACATCTCATAAATCGCATCCCCCATATACGCCAAGGTCAAAGGGGAAAGCTGTCTTGCCTGTTCGTTTGTCAATGTGATCTCCTTATGGTGTTGTCCCGGTGATGGGCAGCGTTTGGCAAACGCCCTCGGCAATGGCCAAGGCCAAGGCCTGCTGGCCCTCTTCGCTGCGCAAAATGCCTTCCTCCCGGCTGTTGGAAAGAAACCCGCACTCCACGATGAGAATCGGCATCTCTCCGCTTTTCAAAATATATTTATCGGTCTGGGGCACAGCATCTCGCATCTTTTCGCTTTTCAATGCGCCGTTCAAGCGTTCCTGCACGGCCTGTGCGATACGCTGTCCCTCTTCGCTTTCCTTATAATATAGCACCATCGCGCCGTTGGCGCTGCGGTCCGGGTTGCTGTTTTGGTGGATGCTCAGCACCAGATCCGCCCCGCTCTGCCCGATCATGTCGCGCCGCGCTTGCATATCCGCTTTTTTCGTATGCGCCAGCGCCTTATCCTCTTCCCGCGTCATGAGCACGCGATACCCGCGCTGCTCCAGCTCTGCTTTGAGCAGCTTGGCAATGGCCAGGTTGATTTCGCATTCCTCTACCTTGGTATCCATGCCGATGGCACCGGGGTCAAACCCGCCGTGGCCCGGGTCGATGACTACAAGCGGCGCAGTATACACCCGCGCCTGCACCGCCAGGCTGCGTACCGTCGCTGTGCCAGTGATGGCCAGCAGTAGGCCCAAGCAGAAAAGCATCCCTATTTTTTTTCGTTTCATCATTCACTCCCCCTTGCGGAAAATCCGTTGACGATTTGCATGCTACCGTCCCATCTGCTCCGCTAGAAAAGAGAGGCGAATTGTGTAAGATTTTTGTAATTTTTGGATAATGGCCCGTATATACAGCATGTTATGCACAGTTTCCACAGGGTTATCCACAGTTTTATGCCTTCTGAACAGCTTTTTATCGTAGTTTTCCACAATTTTGCCTGTGAATAAATTTTTTCGTTCTATTCAATGGCAACCTGATTTTGAAGGCATGCACTATGATGTAAACAATATAAAAATCAATATTTACATCTGTTTTTCAATCGTTTTCCTCCAATATGGCAATGTTAACGATGGGTCGGCATTCAGTGTGCCGTCGCTTCGTTCTCCCTGGGCCAGCCTTCGCCTGGCGGCCTCGGCAATCATCACCGCATTGTCCGTACAGAATCCCTTTTCCGGCAGATACACCGCAATATTATCGGCGTTGCAGCGTTGCTGTGCCTCTGTACGCAGCGCGCCGTTGGCGCAAACGCCGCCCGCCATACTCAGGGTATGAACGCCCAGCATTTTGCATGCCTGGATTGCGTTTGTCAACAGAAAATCAATGGCCGCGGCCTGGAAAGAGGCCGCCATATCTGCCTTTTTCACGCGCTCTCCTCTCTGCTCTGCGCGGTGCAGCGTGTTGATCACAGCGGTTTTCAGGCCGGAAAAGCTGAAATCCAGCGGGTTTTCGCAACGGGGCCTCGTAAAGGGATAGGCTTTGGGGTCCCCCTCTGCCGCCAGCTTTTCGATCATAGGGCCGCCGGGATACGCCAGCCCCAGCGCACGGGCGGCCTTGTCAAACGCCTCGCCCGCTGCATCGTCACGCGTTTCCCCCAGCAGATGATACTGCCCAAACCGCTCCACATACAGCAGCATGGTATGCCCGCCGGACGCCAATAAGCATACATACGGCGGCGTTAGCTGCGGATAGCTTACATGGTTGGCCATCAAATGGCCCTCCATGTGGTTCACACCCAAAAGTGGCTTGCCCAGCGCATAGGACAGCCCCTTGGCATAGTTGACACCACACAGCAGCGCGCCGGAAAGCCCCGGGCCATAGGTACAGGCAAAATAATCGATCTCCTGCAGGGTACAGCCCGCTTGCTCTACCGCCTGGGCCACCACCGCCGGCAGCGCCTCTACATGCTGCCGGCTGGCAATTTCCGGCACTACGCCGCCATACAGCGCATGCGTTTGAATCTGCGAAGCGATGATATTGCTGTATACTCGGCCGTCCATGCCCATCACGCAGGCCGCTGTTTCATCGCAGGAGGATTCAATGGCCAACAATCGCTGCATCTGTCTGCTCCTTTCTTCTTGCCCGGCGCTTGGCCACAGAAAGGCCCAGGCCCGCCAAAGCAAACCAAATGATCATCACCACGGCAAACCAAATCAAGATCTTCGTTACAATGGCGGAGAAAAAGGCCTCCGGTACCATCTGGATCAACACGCTTGTCGCGGGATTCAGCAGCCACAGGTCGTTTGTAAAAAACACATGGTGGAATTGCGTCCAAAACCAGTTGAAATCCACCACCGCCAATACACCGCACAGAATAGGGATCAGCAATCCGATGCCCAGCCCCCACATCAGCTTTTTCATGGCGTCCGCCAGCGGGAGGCGTAGCGCAAACGCCGCCACCAAGCACAGCATAGAAGCAATGGCCAAGCCGTTGCGCACCGAAATCATCAACAAAAACAGGGCCTGTACATCCACCATATGCGCCACTTCTGTCTCATCGGTAAACATCTGCATCCGCACGCCGTCGCGCTCTACTACCAGCGAAAGATCATCCCGCTTGCCCGCGCAGTAATCCAGCAGCACATCGGTAGCGCGCATCAAATCTTCCTCTAAAATGCCGATGCGCTGCGCCGTGCCTAGCTTTTGATATTGATATCGATAGAACCTTTTATCAAAAGCGGCGGTATCAATGCTGGTCAAAAGCGTGGCCAGCGTTACAAAAACGCCGGCCAACACCATGAGAATCCTTGCCAAAGTCTTTCTTTTCATCTGTATTCCTTAATATCTTTGTATCGTTTTATAAAAGGGCAGCTTTTCCATGTGGCAAGCAAGGCGCTCTGTGCCGGATTCCACGGCAAAATCATGCTCCTTTTCCTCCAAAAAGCTGCGGTTTACCAGCGCCATCGCCACCTGCTGCTGCACATACGGCGCCCAGCCCGCGCTTGTGATGCGCCCGCAGGGCACGCCGTAATCGTACACCAGCGCCCCGCTATGCGGCGCCTGATCGCCTTCCATCACCAAGCCGATGAGCTTTCTTGGCACCCCCTGGAGCACCTGGCGATCCAACGCGCGCTTGCCAACAAATTCCCCCTGCAGCGGGCGCACAAACTGCCCCAGCCCCGCTTCAAAGGGCGTAACCTCCTCCGTTAGCTCCTGCCCGTATACCGGCACACCGGCCTCCAGGCAAAGCGAAGCCCAGGCATCCATGCCACAGGGAATGGGCTCATCCTCGTCGCTGGCGTCTAGAATTTCCCGCCACAGCTGAGCGGCGTGGGAAGCGCTGCAAAAGATCTCATACGCCTGCTCGCCGGAAAACCCGATGGAGGCGATAAAGCACATCCGGCCCACGATTTTGGTTTCATGGCAGCGGTACGGCCGCTCTGGCAGGTGCTTGCAAATGCTGGAAAGGATGCGCTTGCTATGCGGGCCTTGGATATTGATCTGCGCAGTTTTCTCCGTCACATCCAGCACCTTGGCCCCCGGCAGCCCATGCGCCTTCAAATGCGCCAAAATCTTGGTACGGTTTTCGGGATGGATGGTCATGCCAAAGGTCTTCTCATCCCACTTATAAATGATAACGTCATCCATGATCCCGCCCTTGTCATTGCACACGAGGGTGTATTCACAGTCCCCCTCCGCCATTTCGGAAACGTCGTTGGTGGTGATGCGCTGCACGCATACCGCTGCATTGGGCCCCAAAATCAAAACGCGGGTTAGGTAGCTGCGATCAAACAAGCCGGATTTCTCCCGCACACTGCGATGCTCGTCCTCTACCCCCAAATATTGGTTTGGCAGGGCATAGCCCTTATAATTGGCCATTTGGCCGCCCATTGCCATGTGTTCTTGGTATAACGGCGTATGCTTCATCCCTGCACTCCTCTCATGCCCATGCGCATTCTTGCTATGATGAATTTATTATACTGTATCGGCATTTAATTGACAAATATGCGTCTTTTCTACGTCTATGCCTCCAATCTGCAAAAAAAGAAGAACGCGTGCGTTCTTCTTTTCCCTTTTTATGCTTTTTTCACCACAGGGCCCTGCGGCGTATCCTCCAGCAGATAGCCCCGGCTTTGGATCTCGTCCCTGAGTTTGTCTGCAACGTCCCACTGTTTTTCCTTCCGGGCCTGTTGGCGCTGGGCCGCCATGTCTAAAATCTCCTGCGGCACCGCTTCCTCGGCCTGCACCCGAAGCCCCAACACCTCCAGCAGCCTTTGCAGCAGCGCCAGCACCTTTTGCGCGCCTTCGCTGCTGCCCTGCTTGGCGTACACCGTATTGGCCTCTCGGATCAAGTCAAACACAGCGGAAAGCGCATCAGCGGTGTTGAGGTCGTCATCCATCGCCTCGCAGAACCTGGCTTCATATCCGTCCAGGATGTGCAGGAGCGCCTCTTCCCCTTCGCCCAGCGCAGTCTGGTGCTGGCCGGCCACACGCCCCAGCAGCTCTACGGCATTTTCGATGCGCCGCAGCGCGCTGGTGGCCTGCTCGATGAGCTCCCGGCTAAAGTTGATGGGGCTGCGGTAATGCGCGCTCAGCATAAACAGGCGCACCGCCATCAGATCAAATTCCTTGGCAATATCCCGCACGGTAAAAAAGTTGCCGGCGGATTTGCTCATCTTCTGATTGTTGATGTTGATGTGCCCATTGTGCATCCAGTACTTGGCAAACGGCTTTCCCGTTGCGCCCTCGCTCTGTGCAATCTCGTTTTCATGGTGTGGGAATACCAAATCCACCCCGCCGCAGTGGATATCCAGCGTATCGCCCAAATACTTCATGCTCATGGCGCTGCATTCCACATGCCAACCCGGGCGCCCCATGCCCCACGGGCTGGGCCAGGCAGGCTCGCCGGGCTTTTGCGCCTTCCAAAGGGCAAAATCCAGTGCATCGCGCTTAATCTCGGATACGTCTACCCGCGCGCCGGACTCCAATTCGTCTACATCATAGCCAGATAGCTTGCCATAATCCTTCATCGAACGCGTGGCAAAGTATACGTCGCCGTGCGATTCATACGCGTGCCCATTTTGGATCAGCGTTTCGATCAGATGGATGATCTCTTCAATGTTCTCGGTGGCGCGCGGCGCAATATCCGCCCGCTTTACGCCCAAGGCGTCCGCGTCCTTATAGTATTCTGCAATATAGCGGTCTGCCAGCTCGCGGACGGTTACGCCCTCCTCGTTGGCCTTTTTGATCATCTTATCGTCAATGTCCGTAAAATTCTGTACGAACGTCACCTTATACCCGCGATATTCCAGATAGCGGCGCAGCGTATCAAAAATGATGAACGGCCGGGCGTTGCCTACGTGAAAAAAATTATACACCGTAGGCCCGCAGGAATAGATCCTGACTTCCCCCGGGTGCACCGGCACCAGCTCTTCCTTTTTTCTTGTCATGGTATTAAATATTTTCATGTTGAGCCTCCCTCATCAATATTGTAACCGCCTTTTCCAAAATGTCTACCTTATCGCGCAATTCCTGCAGTTCCTGCTCTACGGGGTCCGGCATATGGATCTGGTCCAAATCAGATGCCTCGATGGCCAGGTTGCAGGTTTCGCATTCTTCGCACGGCTCCCCAGTCAGATTCTTCGGGCAATAGCGGCGCACGATGCGCCCCGGCACGCCCACCACTGTGCAGTACGGCGGCACCTCGTTGAGCACCACGGCGCCCGCGCCAATGCGCGAGCCCTTGCCCACACGAAACGGCCCCAGCACCTTGGCGCCGCTGGAAATGACGACATCGTCCTCCACGGTTGGATGCCGCTTTCCGGTATCCTTGCCCGTGCCACCCAGCGTGGCGCCCTGGTAAATGGTCACGTTGTTGCCCACCTCCGCCGTCTGCCCGATGACAACGCCCATGCCATGGTCAATGAATACGCCGCGGCCCAGCTTTGCTCCGGGGTGGATCTCTATACCGGTGAAAAACCGTACCAGCGTAGACACAAACCGCCCCAGCCCTTTCATGTGGTGCGTATACAGCCAATGTGCGCGGCGATGCCAGCGCACCGCGTGAAAGCCGGGATAGTTTAAGACGATCTCCAGCGCGTTGCGCGCGGCAGGGTCGCGCTGTTTTACCGCCTTTATATCTTCCCTCCATGTCTTGAAAAACATGCCTGATGCCCCCTTAAAAAAGAAAACAAAAGCGCCGCCTCCCCTCAGGAGACGACGCTTACCAGTCGTGGTTCCACTCCAATTCCGCAACGGCTATAAAAGCCCTTGCGCTTTTCCCATCCTTAACGCGGACGATACGGCACACACCGTAGCATGTGCAGCTCACGCAGCGCATCTTCGCGCCCCTTTCCACCCAAGCGGGCTTTCAGCCTATGGCCCTGCTCTCTCTGTACGGCTTTTGAAAACGGCCTACTTTTCTGCGGTCATCACTTTTTTCAAACGCTTTTCATTTATTATAGCGATGGGCAAACCGTGCTGTCAATCCCCCGCCAAACGGGGGGAAACGCCGGTTTTCCCTGGCCTACAATAAAATCATACACGAAACAGCGCGCAAATGTGATACACTAACCCAAGGAAAACACGAAATTGAGGAAGGAACCGGATGAAAAAAATCGTTTTAACCGGCGGCGGCACAGCCGGGCATGTGACGCCCAACATTGCCTTGCTGCCGGCGCTTTGCAAAATGGGCTGCGAAATCCATTACATCGGCGACGTCAACGGCATGGAAAAAAGGCTGATGGCGCCGTTTGACTTTGTGACATACCATGGAATCTCCACCGGAAAGCTGCGCCGCTATCTTTCCGTGCAGAATCTCAAGGATCCTTTTAAGGTGCTAAAGGGCATTTCTCAGAGCAAAAAGCTACTGGGTGAGATTCGTCCGGATGTTATCTTTGCCAAGGGCGGGTTTGTTTCCGTGCCCGTCGTCATGGCCGCCAAAAAGCATAAGATTCCCGTCGTGCTGCATGAAAGCGACTTTACCATCGGGCTGGCCAACCGCATCTCTGCGCCCAGGGCCTCAATCGTATGTACCAGCTTTGCCCCCACGGTAAACGAAGTCAAGGGTGGGCACGGCGTATGGACAGGGTCTCCCGTGCGCGAAGAGCTGCTGCACGCCACGCGCACCCAGGCGCAGGACTTTTTTAAATTTCCCGTGCCAGAGCAGCCTACCCTCGTTTTTATGGGCGGCAGCCTGGGCGCGCAGGCGCTGAACCGGGCGCTTTCGGACTGCTTTGAGGCGCTTGTCTGCCGGTACAACATCATCCATATCGCAGGCCGCGGCAACCTAGACCCCGGCTTGGCACACCCCAATTACCGTGCGTATGAATATTTGACCGAGGAAATGCCGTTGGTCTTTGCCGCAGCAGATCTGTTTGTCTGCCGCAGCGGCGCCAATACCCTGTTTGAGCTGCTGGCTACCAAGCGCCCCGGCGTACTGGTGCCGCTGCCCTCCAAATCCAGCCGCGGAGACCAGCTGCTCAACGCGGAGTTTTTCGCCGAGCAGGGGTACGCCGATGTGCTGCCGCAGGAAACCATCACCCCCGAGTCCCTGCAAGCAGCCATCCACCATGGGCTAGAGACCGCCCAGGCAAAGCAGCAAGCCATGGCACAGTCGCCCATGCAAAACGGAACGGAAAACGTGCTGCGGCAAATCAAAGCCGCCGCAGGCTGGGAGGAATAAAATGACCGATCTTCAGGCATTGTTTACGCAATACATAGAAGGAAACGCCAAGGAACAGGAGCGCGCCGCCAAGCAGATTGCCCAAACCAACGGTGCGCAGGCCTTTTTGATGGAAAAGCTGTCCGGCGCCCAAGCGCGTGCTGCGTTGGCGCTGCTGGGCCGTGCGGCCCGGCGGGAATCGGTACGCTGGGCGCTGATGGACAAAACGCAGGAGATCGTTCCGCTGCTGGCCAGCGAGGATGCAAAAACCCGCAAAAATGCCGCCATTGTGCTGGGGCAGATCGGGCAGCGGGCCGTCGTGCCCGCCCTATGCGGCGCGCTTTCCAAGGAAACGCAGCAGTTTGTGCGCCCCAGCCTGATCCTTGCGCTGGGGCAGCTGGGCGGCACGGAGGCACAGCAAGCCGTCAAGGCGCTGCCCCTGCCGGAGGGCACGGATAAAAATACCCTGGCGGAGCGGGACGCCATCCAAAAAGCGCTTTCCCGGCTAGCCCCGCAGAAAAGCCGTACCTTTACTGGCTTTGCCGCGCCCCGTCCGGTATGGCTGATGCCGGTCAACGGGCTGATTGGCTCGCTTTTGGCAGAGGCGCGGGCCAAGCACATTGAGGTAAAACAAAAGGGCAGCGTGGTGGAGGCCGTAACGCGCAGCCTGCCTTCTTTGTATGCGCTGCGCGGCTTTTACGAGGCGCTATTGCCCTTTGCCGTCGGTGTGAAGGCAGAGCCTGAAGCCTTGGCAGAGGCCGTGGAGGCAGGCGGGCTGTACGCTCTGCTTTGCCAAATGCACGATGGCAGTGGCGCTTTTCCCACCCGGCTGGAGGTGCGCGGCCCTGGCATAGACCGCGCCGCGTTTGCCAGCAAATTCTTCGCTCGGGTAAACGGCGCGCATTTTGTCAATTCGCCGAGTAGCTACGATATAGAGCTGCGCTGCTGGATAAAAAACGGACAAGCTACCCTTTCGGTGCGCCTGCATACCTTTCAAGACCCCCGCTTTGCCTACCGGCTGGAAAGCGTGCCCGCCTCCATGCACCCTGCTGTGGCCGCCGCCTTGCTGTATGACCATCGCCGCTACATGAAGCAGACCCATACCGTGCTGGATCCGTTCTGTGGCGCGGGTACCCTGCTCATAGAGCGCAAAAAGCTCATGGGCGCCAAGGCCTTTACCGGCCTGGACATCAGCCCCAAGGCCTTTTCCATTGCGCGCGCCAACTGCCACGAGGCCGGCCTGCATGCCAAGGTATTCAACCGGGACTGCCGCGGATTCCACAGCGATTTCGGCTATGATGAAATTCTGTGCAATTTGCCCTTTGGGCATAGGGTGGGCAGCCATGAACAGAATGAAAGGCTATACGACGATATTTTGCAGCAATGGCCCAAGATCCTGCGCCCGGGCGGCTTTGTGCTGGCTGTCACCAACGACAAGCAGCTGTTTTCTGCGCTGGCCACCCGCCATGGCTGGAAGATCGCTTCGCAGATGGCCTTTTCTGCCGGCGGGCTTTCCCCTACGGCGTTCTTGCTCCAACGTTGATTTCTGCATAGAAAAAGAGGAAGCATCCCGCTTCCTCTTTTTCTATTCGGCGGCCAAACGCTTTTTCATTGCGCGGTACAGCATCGTCACAAACGCCGTATACAGCACGGCAAAAATGGCCAAACTTCGCAGCCCGAATGGATAAGGGCCTGGGAAACCCTCTATCAGCAGTGTAACCAGGGCGGAGAGCAGCAAAAAAGCCACCAGGCAAAGGTTGGCAAACCGTATCCAAAAAGGCCCCTGTGTTCTGGAAAGCAAAACGCCGATGCCATACACCAAGCCGCCGCACACTTGAAGCATCAAGCCGCCCCAAACGCAGGTCGCCGTCTGCGCCTCGTACCAGCTGCCTATGGCCAAAATCAGCCCCATGGCCATCAGGGCCGCAGAGGATAAAAACAGAATCTGCCCAGACAGGGGTTTTGTCTGTTCCGCCTGCATGGTGTTTGGTTCTGGGCCCTGCACTCCCATCAAAAGATAATCGGTGGTAACGGCAAAGTATCGGCTCATCGCCACGATCTTTTCCACATCCGGCGTGCTTTGCGTGCTTTCCCATTTGGATACTGCTTGCCGCGACACCCCCAACGCTTCCGCCAGCTCTTCCTGGGAAAGTCCCTTTTCCTTTCTCAGATGCTGTATTCTCTGTGCCAGATCCATTTGATCCCTCCTTTTGCCCCATGCTATCAAATAAAGCGGTTGCCTTGCTACCCACTTCCGTTGGTATTTTGTCAACCGCCGGTTGCCTTTATGCCTCCGGCATAAAAAAAGCGCTGTTTGAAAGCGTTTCAAACAGCGCTTGCATGCTAAAATGACTCTTACGGCGTTGCGCCCTGGCCGGCCAGCCTCACATCCTTAAAGCCTGCCTTGCGCACCACATCTGCCAAGGATGCGTAGGCAGTGGCGTCTATCTCCGTACCGTCTGCCTTGGCCACCGTCACCGAACCGCCTGCCGGGATCTTGTACATCAGCGCCGACAGCGCCGCGCTATCCGCCACATGCGCCTTAACACTCTGCCCCAGCTCATAGCCGGCAAACGAAATATTTTGCGCATTGGCCTCTACATCCGGGCTAAGCAATACATAGCTGCCATCCGCCTGGATATACAGCTTCCAATCCCCAGAGGCTTCCGGCAATCCGTTTTCCTGCGGCAGCGCACCCACCGCATCCGCCGTCAGCGTCTCTGCGCCGCTGGCCTCCAGCACAGCCTGCGCGCTTACCGTAGGCGTAGGGCTTGCTTTTTTTTGCTCGTCGGTCGGAAAAAACGCTTCTTGGAAAGCGAAGAAAGCCAAAATCGCTACGCATAGCGTCATTTGGATCATGATCTGCTTTTTCGTCATCGGCGGACGTTTTCTTTCCCGGTAATCTGGCAACGGAATGCCTCCTTTTGATAACATAGAAATATCTCTGTAATTATACCGTAACGGCATATTTTTGTCAAAGGATTGGCGCATATTCGGCCATAATATGGCCGGCGGCGCGAATGCCATCCACCGCGGCGCTGACGATGCCGCCCGCATAGCCCGCACCCTCGCCGGCCGGGTACAAGCCGCGGATGGATGGGCTCTGCCCATCCTCCCCGCGCAAAATGCGCAGCGGTGCGCTGGTCCGTGTCTCTACGCCGCAAAGCAGCGCATCCGGCCGGTCAAAACCCTTCAGGCGCCTGCCAAACGAGGCCACGCCCTCTTTGATGCCCTGCGCCACAAACCCGGGCAGCACGGCGGATAGATCGCTCCCCTGCGTTTGCCTGGGATAGCTTGGAAGCACACCGCCCAGCTTTCGGGTACACTTTCCCGCCGCAAAATCGCCAAAGGTTTGTATCGGCGCCGCATAGCCGCCTCCGCCTGCGGCAAACGCAGCCCGCTCCATCTCCCGCTGAAAGGCAAGCCCGCCCATCAGCCCGCCCGGCACATCCTCCTGCCGCACCTGCACCACCACAGCGCTGTTGGCGTTTTTCCCGTCGCGTGCGTGCTGGCTCATGCCGTTGACGCACAGCAACCCCTCTTCTGATACCGAAGGAATCACCTGTCCGCCCGGACACATGCAAAAGGTGTATACGCCGCGTCCTCCGCTCTGCGCCGTCAGCGCATATTCCGCTGCGCCCAGCTTGGGATGCCCGGCATACCGGCCATACTGCGCCTGGTCTATCATCGCCTGCGGATGCTCTATGCGCACCCCTACCGCAAACGGCTTAAAGACCATCTCCACACCATCCTGGGCCAGGCGTTCATAGGTGTCCCTGGCGCTGTGGCCGATGGCCAACACCACGCAGGAAGCAGGAATCTCGATAACCTGTCCCTTATGCAGAGCCTTGACCGCCGCCACCGCCCCTTCCCGGTAGACAAACTCTACCGCGCAGGTGTCGTTTTGCCATGCGCCGCCCTTTTGCAACACCTCACGCTTGATGCTTTCGATGACCGGCCTAAGCCGGTCCGTGCCGATGTGCGCTTTGTTTTGTATCAAGATCTCTTGGGGCGCGCCGTGCTGCGCCAGCGTTTCCAGCACCAGCCTGCCCAGCGGGTCTTTCCCGCGGCTGGTCAGCTTGCCATCGGAAAACGCCCCTGCGCCGCCATCCCCAAACAATACGTTGCATTGCGGGTCAAGCGCGCCGCCATCAAAAAACGTTTGGACGGTGCGCTGCCGCTGTGCCAAGGCACTTCCGCGTTCCAGCACCACCGGCGCATACCCCTGCCTTGCCAGCATCAGAGCCGCAAACAACCCACAAGGCCCCGCGCCGATGACAACGGGGCTATTCTGCATCCGTTTTGTGCCCAGCGCAAACGCCGGCGCCTTTTTCTCCTCGATCGGCTTCCAATCCGGCCTGGCCTTCACGCCCCGGCGCACCGAAACCGCCAGCGCCACCTGAAAGCAAACGCCTCCTTTGCGCGCGTCTATGCTTTGCTTTGTGATCTCCACAGCTTCAATTTGCCCGGGCGCAATCCCCATCGCCTTGGCCGCCAAAGGGGCCAGCGCCGCCTCGGTTTGCTCCAAAGCCCATTTTACCTGTACCGCATATCGCTTTTGCATCGCCGCCTCCTATAAAAAGAGCCGGTTCCCCGGCTCTTTGTCCTATTCAATGCGTCATTGTACCGGCCCATCGATGAGCTCCACGGTCAGCTGTATTTTGTCCGTGGTAATGAGTGTTACGCCGCTTGGCAATGACAGCTCCACATCAAAGCTCGTCGTTTGGCTGATGCCGTTGAGCCGTATCTTCTTGATGGTTACCTTTGTCACATCCTCCAGCACGGCCTTATCCCCCACCAGCGTAACCTGGGAAGGCATGCTATACACCGCCTGAATCTGTTTTCCATCTGCAATATCGCCCGCATCCTCAAAACAGGCGCTGGCCGATACGTCGATGGGCACGGTCTTTTGCGATTTTACCTCCATATTCACCATGATGGAGGGCAGCTCGCCCACAAAGGTACCGTCCGTGATGGCATTGCCGTCCGCATCGCGCAGCTCTACCGTGTACGACTGCTCCACCGATTCTGTGACTTTGGACAGATCCATCACGCATACACCCTTGCTGACCCGTTCCACGTCCGTTCTGGCGCCCGTAATCTGGATGGTTTTCTGGCTAAGCTCCGGCTCTTCATGGTAAAGGTCCGGGGCAAGCTCGCCTTGGTATTCCACCGAAACCGGCACGGTATTGGAAATCAATTCGTCTACCTCCACCTGAATGGTGGACGGCTCTATCCGCGCCACCTCGCCCGTTGGGGTCGTGGCTGTCAAATGGATATCATATGTGCCTTTGGCCTTGATTTTTGTCAGGTCGGCCGTTACTGTCACGGTCTGGTTGGTAAGCTGCCCCATCTCGCTGACGCGTGCCTCTACGCCGACGGTGGCCTTGCCGAACACATCGTTGAAATTGCCGCGCACCACCAGGCCGGAAGCCTCCAGCTGCTCATAGCCGTTGGCCTGGATGGCAATATCCTTGACATTGCGCAGCCTGGTCGGGTCTGTGGAGGAAATGACATAGCTCCACAGCAAAATGGCAAAGAACAGCGCAATGATCTTCAGCCATGTATTATGCTTTAGTTTTTGTATCACGGAATTCATTGCGATTTTTTCCTCCGATTTTTCATCTTGGCAAAAATGCGGTTTCTTTCCGTGCCGTCCTTGTTTTCATCCCCACCGAAAAGCAGCCGGCGGATGCCGCCCGCAGATAGGTTGCGGATCAGCCGCCCCTCCACCACTGCGGAGATCTGCCCCGTTTCCTCCGAAACGATGAACACCACTGCATCAGAAATTTCGGATAGGCCGATGCCGGCCCTATGCCGGGTCCCCAGCTCCTGTGGCAGATCTTGCCGGCTGGTCAGCGGCAAAAAGCAGCTGGCCGCCAGAATGGTATCGCCGTCTATGATCATCGCGCCGTCATGCAGCGCTGTTCCCGTCTTAAAAATCGTTTCGATCAGCGGCGCAGAGACACGCCCATTGATTTGCGTACCTGTCTCGATGATGTCTCCCAGCGCCACCTTCCTCTGGATGGCAATCAGAGCGCCTACATGCTGCTTGCTCATATTGAGCATCGCGCGGATCAGCTCTCCGCTGGTCTCCATGCCCTCATCGTTCTGGAGGGAATCCAAAAACTTGCCCCGTCCGATCTGCTCTAATCCACGGCGTATTTCCGGCTGAAAGAGCACGATCAGCACCAACGCGCCCGCGTTGATCAAATAGTTGAAAATCCAAGTGACGGCCTGGAGCCGGAACAGTTCCGTCAACCGCGATGCAATGAAAACCAACCCAATGCCCTTTAACACCTGCATCGCCCTGCTGCGGCTGGCCAGCTTCAGTAGGTAGTAGATCATGACAGCCACGAGCAGGATGTCCAGCGCATCGATCAAATCAAACCGGGATATGCTGGCCAATATGCCGTCAAAAAATGTCTGCACGTTGTCATCTCCTCTGCCTAGGGCAAATATCGGTCAGTCCTGTTTTTCCTCCTGCATGGTCTGCTCCATAGCGCCGAGCTTGCCTTCATCCAGCGAAGCTTTTACCAAGTTGGCCTGCTTAAACAGCGCGGGATCGTTGAGCGGCTTTCCCTTTTTCAAAAGGGCCTCGCCCATTTCATCCAGCTTTTTCCGCATCTGTTCGGTCTGTTTAGAAGTTTCGGTATGTTCAATTACCTGGGAGAGGTTCCCTTGTTTTGTATCTTTATCGCTCATGTCCAACGCTCCTTTCTCTTGTATGCTTTTTCATTGTAACATAAATCCCTCGTTTTATTAACCAATCCCCTACCGAAATCTTGTAATTAACCAAAACTTTTCGTGACATTTCCTTGTCCATTTCCGGGGAAATTCGTCGAAATTTTATAGAAACAAAGCCCTTTTCGCCTAGAAATCTGCCGGGCTTTGCCACCAGGGAAAACCCTTTGGCGAATCTTGTCAAAAAAAGGCGGAGAAAATTTCTCCGCCTTTTCATCTTTACAGCGTAATCATCCAAGCCAGCAGCGCTGCATCCGCCAGGCACAAGGCGGACAGCACCCACCCGGCGCCCGCCTTTTTCTCTCTAAACTGCCGCAGCGCATAGCCGCCGCAATACCCGATCAACCCCAAACCGACCAATACCGCAATCATCGTTCCTCTCCTAACGCCGGACGGTACAGGGACACATATACGCTGGGCGTTACCGTCACCTGCAGCTGTTTTCTTTTCTCCGGCCATTGATAATCCGCCCAATCCCGCTGCGTTTTGAAATTTTTCGCAGCTGCCTTCCCAACGCTGTACCCATCCACGCCCCATGCTGCAAATTCCCGGCTGATCTCTTCCAGATCCTCTTGCAGCCGCTGTTGCACATAGGCGGCAATCTCCTCCTTTTTGGCCAGCGTTTCGTAGTTTTCCGTTCCTGCATAGGCCACCAAAAACGCATTGAGCGGCACCTCTATCTGGGCGCTGGGATATGCACCGTCTGTGTTTACCGTTGTCTTTACAGGCCCCGCCTGTTTTAATTTCAGCGTCAGCATCCCTTCGCCGAAGGGATTCGGCAGGCTGATTTCGCCATGGCCAAACTGCCCGGTAGCCATACACCACACGCGGGTCTGCTCGCCGGTCAGCGTGCCTACCATGCGGTCGTCGTAAAATACAGCGGACCCAATTAGCTCGCTTTTGATGCTGCTTTCCACCATGGTATAGCCTGGCAGCTCGGATATGGCAGAGCCGCTGTTTGGCTTTTTTGCCTCGTCGCTTTGCATGCCCAGCGCCACAACGGCAGCCCCTCTCTGCTCATAGAGAGAATCGTAAAACATATCCAACGTGAAATTAGGAAAGATGCCGCTGGTGCCCGCCTCGCTGATGATGCTCTGCTGGAGATGCATGAGGTTTAGGTTTTCATCGCTTTGCAGCGATTGTACAAATTTTTTCGCCGTATCCTGCGCCACAATGACCATGGCCCCTTTCCGCACCTGAGGCATGCGCATCAACGGATCGATGATCTGGCCAACGCCTTCTTCCGCCAGCGTCCGGCCGATGACCAAAAAATTCAAATGCGTAAAATCCACACGGTACGGCGTGTTGGCATTGAGCAGGGCCACCGCATCCGACAGCCCCTCCGCCTGGCATACGATGGTGCGGAAGGAGGGGGAATCCTCCTCTGCCAAAACTGGAAGCTGAAAGGAAATTTCATAGGTTTTTTCCGTTCCTTTGTCCACGCCCAGCGAAAGGATAAACGACGTATCATCGATTTCCTTGGCGTCTGCACAGCCGGATAGCATGCCCGCAGCCAACAGCAGGCATAGCAATAGTGCCATCCCTTTTTTCATGGTTTCAACCTCCGAATCTTGGACACCGCCCATACAACGGCCAGCAGCCCCGGCGTCACAATGGCGCCAAAGGCCACCAGATAATTGGCCACCAGCGCCATGGCCCCATGGATCATTAAGATCGACACGACCAAGATCAGGGCAGACAGCCCTGCAATGATGGGGCGCTGATCCTTTGTGCCCAGCACCTGCCCAATGCCTTGCGAAGCGATTTGCAGCGCAAAGGCGCCCGATACAAAAGTACTGATAGACCAACAGAAGAAAAACAGTGGGCCCATCCTTTGCAAAAAACGGCCCAGGTCTATGTTAGAGGCGATGGTATACAGCGGCGATACCGAGTTTTGGTACGCGCTGGTACCCATGGACGCCGTCATACAAAGCATGATGGTGCTGAGCAGCACCGAGCTGAACACCAGTGCCCAGCAGCTGGCCCGCACCGTGGGCTTTTGCATATGTGTTTCATGGCTCCAAAACCATACGCACAGCACCGTCCAAAACGCAGTGGAAAACATCAGCCCCGCCCGCATCGTAGGCCACAGCCCGGCGCCCATGACAGGGCTTACGTTGCTCCAGTCCATATTCGGCAAATTGGCCGCCACCAGCACCAGCAGCGCCACAAAGGGAATACACCAAACCAGTCGGGCCGAACGCGCAATGCAAACCGCGCCGCCAAAGGCGATCAGACACATCGGCACCACATACAACAGCGCTGTCTGCGAAATATTTGTCAGCGGGAAAAAATAATACCGTGTTACCGAAATCATCTTGCCTACCGAAATTGCCATCAGCAATGTCAGCCAAACAGCCCATAATACGATGACGGCGCGGCCCAGGCCCGCCCCCAGGACGCGCTGTGCGCAGGCGACGGGGCCGCCGTACGCGCTGAGTTTTTTGGCCAGCAGCAGCATAAAAAGGCCGATGGGCAGGGCGATCAGCGGCATCATCCAGGCGCTCTGTCCCGGTTGATTGACAAACGTGACAGGGTCTAAAAATACCAGCCGCCCAATCAGGCTGACCAATACGCTGGCCCATATTTCCTTGGCTCCAATTCTTCCTTTCATCGCCGCCGCCCCATATTCACAGCATCCGGCGCATCGTGCTGCTTTTTCCTGCCCTTGAAGATCAGGTCGGTAGCGTGCTTGGTGGCCGGCGCAAAGGCGGCGAAAAATGGAACGCCAAAGGAATCCAGCGTACATAGGTAGGCCATCAAGACCGCCCAGCCCGCCGCAATGCCGATGAGCCCTGCCACAGCGCCCAGCGCCAAAAACGCAAAGCGCAGGATATATAGCGCCATCTGCAAGCCGTAATCGGGAATGGCAAAGCTGCTCAGCACCGTCAGCGCGATGACGATGAGCACCACAGGGCTCACGATATTGCTCATAACAAGCGCCTCGCCCAAAACAATGCCGCCTACAATGCCCAGCTGCTGGTTGATTCCGCCCTGCACGCGAATCGAAGCTTCGCGCACCAGCTCGAATAGGATGGTGGTTAGCACGATTTCTGATACCACCGGCAGCCCTACCATCTTGCGAAGCGTCAGGGTAGAGATCATAAACGCCGTCGGCAAGACCTCTTGATGAAAGGTGACCAAGGCGATATACAGCCCCGGCATCAGCACCGTGATCATCATCGCCAGGATGCGCACCAGGCGCTCCGTCGTTGCCACCGCGGGGCGCAGGTAGTGATCTTCGCTGGTGTGCATCAGGCCGAAAAACGTGATGGGCACTACCAACGCATACGGCGCGCCGTCGCAGATCAGCGCAATATGCCCCTGCATAACAAAGGCAGCTGTCCGGTCCGGCCGTTCGGTTTGCAGCGCTTGTGGAAATAAGCTGTATTTTCTTCGTTCAAAAATGCGCGCTACCGAGTATTCTCCCAATACAAACCCCTTTTGCCTTTGCGCTTCCAACAGTTTTTGCTTTACCTTGGCCAGCAGCTTTGGGTCCACCATGCCCTCGCGGTACAAAAGAGCGCCGCGCAGCCCGTTGCCGCCGCCGATGGGAATGAATTTGGTACAAAGATCCGGCGTGCGCGCAATGTTGCGTACCAGGTTTACATTGGCGCGGATATCCTCTACAAAGCCCTGGTGCGGGCCGTGCACCACCTTTTCGTTTTGCGGGGTGGATACGCTGCGGCGCTCTGTCATACGCACATCCAGCATGGCAAATTTCTTTTCTCCCTCTACGATGAAAAAGACCAGCCCGTTGACAATGCCGTCCACCACCACAGAAGGGTCCGTCTCCTCTTTGACGCCGTTGAGCGGCACCACCTCCTCCAACGCCTGCGTCAGCGATGTGCAGCCGTTGGTCATCAGGGGTTTCATGATGATCTCTCCCGTCATATCCTTATTGGTCAGCCCATCCAGCAGCGCCAAAAACACGCGCTTTTCCCCAGCCTTAAAAATGCGCAGGATCAGGTCGTCGTTTTCCCCGTTTCCAAAAATACGGCGGAGCTGCGTATACATATCCTCCAGCTTTTTGGATAGCGTAAAAGCCGGATACTGCGCCTTTTGCTCTTTGGCCCGGATGTGGGATTCCTGCGGCGCCTCGTGCTGCTCATCCGGGCTTTCCCCCAGCACAAACGGCTCCGGCGGATCGTACGACAATATCTTTTTCAAATAGGATAACATGCAACCGCTCCTGACATTGACAATTTCTACATGCTAGTATGTCCGGCGGCCGCAGCCTTTACTCAAAAAACATTTCGTTGGGCCAAGCCCTTGCGCATGGTATAATAAAAAAACAGTTGAGAAATTTCTTGCGAGAAAGAAGGTATCTGTATGCTGAAAAACATTCCCCCCATTCTTTCCCCCGACCTTTTATATGTATTGGCCAATATGGGGCATGGGGATGAAATCATCATTGCCGACGGCAACTTCCCTGCCGACTCCTCCACCGACCGTCTCATCCGCTGCGACGGCCACGGCGTGCCAGAGGTGCTGGAGGCCGTACTGCAACTTCTGCCCTTGGATGATTTTGTCGATCATCCTGCCACACTGATGAAGGTGGTGCCCGGCAAGTTTGACCAAACGCCGCCGATCTGGGCGGAATACCGCCGCATTTTGGATGCAAGCGGCGAACCGTACAACGATTTTGAATACATGGAGCGGTTTGATTTTTATGAACGCGCCAAACACGCCTATGCCATCGTAGCAACCAGCGAGACCTCGCTGTTTGCCAACATCATCCTGAAAAAAGGCACCGTTCGCCTATAAGCGATGGCAAAGCCCGCCGAACGCGGGCTTTTTTCCTGTTTTGCGTCGGTTTGGCAGGGCGCCCCTAGGCCCGATCCTTCGCCGTAGCAATCAACTTTCAACATGGGAGGCATGGAATGCAAAAAATCTTCTTTTTTGATATAGACGGTACCTTGGCCATGCATGGGCAGATCCCGCCCGGCAACTTGGAAGCGTTGCGCCGATTAAAGCAGGCCGGGCACCTTACCTTTGTCTGTACTGGCCGTCCGGTCTTTTATGCCGAAGCGCTGTTCGGTTCCCTTGTCAGCGGGTATATCGCCTGCAATGGGCGGTATCTTTGCTATCAGGGGCATAGGCTGCATACCCGGACGCTTTCCGCCAAAGCGCTGGCCTCTTATCGGGAGACCATCGACGCACTTTCCGCCGGCGCGCTGTTTCTTTCCGAACGCGCCGCCTATGCCTACCATCTCAGCCGCGCCCAGCTTTGCTCTGTGCAGGCAGAATATGGACAGGAGCGCATTTTCGCATTCCCTGCGCAAGAAGATCTCTATTCTTTTGATCTGTACTATGCCGAACCAGCGCAGCGCGACGCCTTGTGCCGTGCCTTTGAAGGGCGTTTGGTCATCAACGATCATGGCGGCAGCGGGTCTTGCGACTGCTCTACCTCCGATTGGGATAAGGGCAGCGCCATAAATTATCTGCTTGGGCATTTTGGCGTGGGCCGAAACGACGCCTATGCCTTTGGCGACGGCTACAACGACCAAGCCATGTTCCGTATAGCGGGCCATGGCATCGCCATGGGCAACGCCGTGGACGCGCTGAAGGCCAAGGCTTCGTATATCACCGATACGATGGAAAACGACGGCATTCTCAAAGCGCTGCGCCACGAGGGCGTATTGTAGGCGCTTTCCTTTCTTTACAAACCTTCGCCGCCTCTGTATAATAGAGAAAGATTGGGCAAAATCGGGTTAGGAGGATCGCATATCCATGAAAAGAGCAGCGGTTTGCCTGTGCTTGCTCCTCTGCTTGGCGTTGGTTTGTGCCTGCGGCGGAGCGCCTACCCTGGTGGGTACCTGGCAGCATGAGGCAGCGCCGATCACCTATGAATTCCGTGCGGACGGCACCTTATCGCTTACGACGGAAAGCCGCGCGCCCATCGAGGGGACCTATACGGCGGACGAAGCTACTGGGCAGCTTACCATTGAATACGATGGCTTTGAAACGATTGCCTCCTACGTGCTGGAGGGCAATACGCTGACCTGTACAGACGTAAACGGCGCCGTTGTCACCTTGACCCGCGTACAATAAACTGCGAATCATTACTGGAGGATACCGATGAGATCTGTGAAAAAATTTTTTCTAGCCTTTACCGTGCTGTTTACCCTGGCGCTGTGCGTAGGCTGCGGCGGCGGCAATGAATTGGTTGGCCGGTACCAGGACAACCTGGACCCCAACGTGGTGTATGAATTCCAAAAAGGCAATATGCTTGCCATCGAAACAGCCGGCGATTCCATCGCCACAGGCTCTACCTATACCATCGACGAGGAGGCCAAGCGCCTGCATTTCGAGACCCAGGCACCGGGCGGCCAGCCCGTTACCCGCGATGCGTCGTACTCCTATGATAAGGACAGCAAGGTGCTGACCATCACCGGCGACGATGGCACGCAGCAGGTGATGACCAAAATCGACTAAGCGAATAAAAAAGGACGTACTGTGTACGTCCTTTTTTTATGCCTTGTATCGATGGGCGCGGTAGACGCGGTACATCAGCACCGCAACGCTCTTGCAGGCTTCTGTCGTGCGCCTGCGCCAGCCCAAATGCAAAAAATAATCATCCGGCGCGGGCGCCGCCGCCCAGGCCGGCCGGTATTGCTCCAACGGGCCGCGATAATACAGATACTCTGCAAACGCCTCAGCAAAATCTTTGGGCAGCACCACGCTTTTGGCGCACAGCCCCTTGGGCAGCACGCCGGCCGTTCGCAGGCACTGGGCTACAAACTGAGAGCAGATCTCCGCCTTATACGCATTTACCTCCCGCCCAAACGGCGCCAACAACGGCGCAAAGGCGTTGTAAATATATTCCTCCTCATCGGCTTGCATGCGCCAGATCCTGTGCGCTACCGCACGGTACTGCATCCAGGAAACCGGGATGCGGTAGATATGCACATATGTTTCCTCCTCGCCCAGCAAGGTAAGGCGGCCCGGCGTTTCCTGCACAAATCCACCCTTTAACGGGCTTTGCAGCCGGTAACGTGCAAACGAGTACATCTGGGTTAGGTCCGCCGTAAGGCTGATAGAGCTATGGCTAAACGGGCTTTTTGTTACCTTGCGAATGACCTTGCCGATGCGCGTATGCGTTTGGCTGACCACCACATACAGATAGGGATGCAGCTCGTTTTCCCGCAGGCTATTAACGTACATCTTCCCAGAAAATGCCAAACGCCCCGGGGCCGATATGCGTACCCACCACGCAGCCTATATCCGCAATATCGATGCGCTTTGGCTTTACCTTGGCCTGCAACAGCGCAATGAACCGCTGGGCCGGGCGAATGTCCGAGGAATAGCCGATGCCGATACTCTGCTCGCTGAGCGGCCGGCCGCAGTTTTCCATCACATAATCCCGGATCCACTGCATGCCCTTTTGAAGGCTGCGCGCTTTATGGAGCACTTCGTTGGAGCCATCCTTCATCACATGGATGATGGGCTTTATATTCAGCACGCCGGCCATCCTGGCGGCCAGCGGGCTGATGCGCCCGCCCTTTTTTAAATATTCTACGGTATCCAGCAAGATCAGCGTGCTTAGCCGGGACACCCTGCTGCGGCAGGCGGCAGCGATCTCCTCATGCGTTTTCCCAGCCTGGATCATCTCCAGCGCATCCATCACCGGCATCCCGCTGCCCAGGGCGGCAGTGCGCGTATCGATGATGTCGATCTTTCCCTCCACCATATCCTTGGCGATCAGGGCGCTTTGGTAAGATGCGCTCAGCTTGGAAGAACAGGTAAAGCACAGCACCGAATCGCCGTTGGCGCAAAACGTCTCAAAGACGCGCCGGTATTGTTCCGGCGAAGGGGCGGCCGTCACCGGCAGCTGCTCGCTTTGCGGCAACAGCTCAAAAAACTGCTGATTGGAAAGCTCCAGCTTATCATCGTAATTCATTCCGTTGATCGTTACCTTCAGCGGAATGATGGTAATCTTTTCTTCTATATGCAGCTCCTGCGGATAATCGCAGGTTGTATCTGCCACGATGCGGATCATTCTATGTCCCTCTTTCTCAAGGATAACAGCATACCAGCCGGGTTTTATTTTTTTATTCTACTAGAGGCCCTGCCAAAAGTAAAGCCGCTGGGCTGCAATTTCCAGTTATCTTTATGGCATTGGCTTTCAATTTCCGTGCGTTTTCCCGCTGCTTTGTCAAGCCGCCCTACATCCTATGGGCTTTGCTCTTCTTGTATGAATACGGTACAAGCGGACGGTTTGTATCCGCGCTGCTCTCTCCGCTTGCAGACCTGGAAACAGCCGGCATTCTCTATATCCACAGCACCGCAAAAAGCAAGATAGAAAAACGCTGTGCCAGGTTTGCACAGCGTTTGAAAGCGCCCCGGTTTTCCCAGGGCATAGTTTCGGCTTTTGTTTACAGCTCCATCATACGCGCTTGAAGCCGCGGTGCCGCCTTGATCATCACCATATAGATCACAACGGACAGCACCAGCGAAATGCCCATTGCCGCGACGATAAACATCGTCAAATCGTTGATTAGGAATACCAAGCCGATCATCGCCGCCAGATAGACCAGCTCCAACAGCATGCCGTAGACGGTGTTGGTATTGCTCTTCATGGCGCGGCGTTCGCTGTCCCAATGCAGCCGGGGCCTTGCCAGATCAATGTAGATGCCAACCAGCACCACCGGCGTGCTTAATAGCGTAATACCAATAAACATCACCACGCAAATCCACCAAGCGGCATGCCAGGCAAAGAAGAACGCAATGCTCATCAACAGCGCCGCCAGCATCGTTACGCTCATGGAAAACAGGATCTTGCCGCGCAGCTGTGTAGCCGCCGTGACGGGCAGCACCATCATCAGCCAGCTCGACTCCCCTTCACGGGAATATACCGTCATCCCGCAGATATTCATGGCTGCAAAGAAATATCCGAAGCCTACGACTATCAGCATCAAAATCATCATAACATCCTGCGGCAGGCTGGAAAGCAGCTCGGAGGCGGAAGCGCCGCTCATACCGATTTCCGACGCCACTTCCTGTATCGGGATGGCAATCATCATCATAACCACCATCAATGGCGCCATGATGACGGAGATCAGCCCATTCATCACATAGGTAGGAGAGCGCAGCACGCTCTTCCATTCCTTGCGGAAAATGGCCCAAAGCGGGCTGCCTTCCTTTTTGCCGGCCGTCTTGATATCCACTTTTTTGTTGCGTACCGCCGTTTCCTCCTGGGCCGCGGCGCCGCGCTGATACAGATGCCCGGCCACCAAATAGCACAATACAAAGCATACTGCGCAGACCGCCGCAAACAAAAGCAGATTGGTCAGCCCTGTGCTGCCGCCGTATACCAACGCGCTAGAGGCCCATTTCGCCGGCGGAAACACAGACGTAACGGTATCCAGCAGGCCGCCGGATAAAAAGGCCATGATCTGCTCGGAAGAAACATTCTGCATGGATCTGCTCAGCATCTGCACGCCGATGATATACAGCAGCAAAAATACAATGCCCGCTGCGGTGGCAAATTTATCTCTGTGTTTGGTAAAGACGCTGACATGCATCAAAAGCGCCACCACCAGGTTGACCAGCGCAAAGGGGATCATAGCGCCCAGCAGCACGATGACAACGGCAGACAATACATATTGGATCGTCACCGGCACATGCAGCGCATAGATGATGGCCGCCGGCACCACAAACAGCGCGTAGCTGGCCACTTCGCCGATGAGCGAGGCGGTAAATTTGCTGGCAAATACCGTGCTCTGCTTGATGGGCAGCGACGCCAAAAACGCCGTGTCCTTTGCATAATAGAGGGAAAACGCATAGGGGATGCCAAAGATAAATACCACCAGCATGCCCGCCATGATGCTGATGGCCAGCAGCGTGTCGTGGATCACATTGAGCATCACAACATCAAACAGCCAATTCAGCAGCAGCATGTAGCCCACCAGCAGGCCGCCGCCTACCAGCAGCAGCACCAAAAGCGAAGCGATCGCCTTTCTTTTCTCCTTTGCGCTGCCCTTGAGCTGTGCTTTGAGCGTGGCAATGCCAAACGTCAGCTTTAATTGCAGCGCCGTCAGCCGCCAAAACTGCTTCATACCGTCGGCGCTCCTTCCGTATCCGTCAGCTCCAGGAACAGCGTTTCCAGCGATTCGTCCTTGCCGTTTCGCAGCTCCTCCAGCGTGCCCACCGCAATGATCCTGCCATGGTTGATGATGGCGATGCGATCGCACAGCTTTTCCGCGACCTCCAGCACGTGCGTAGAGAAGAATACCGTATTGCCCCGTTCGCAGTGCGCCCGCATCTCCTGTTTTAGCAGATGCGCGCTTTTGGGATCCAGCCCCACCATCGGCTCATCCATGATCCACAGCTGCGGATCGGGCAGCAGCGCGCCCGTTACCGCCAGCTTTTGGCGCATGCCGTGGGAATAGCTTTTGATCTGCGAACCCGCCGCCTTGGTCAAGTCAAACATCGTTAAATACTTTTCAATCTGCGCCTGCCGCTTTTCCTTAGAAATGCCGTACATATCGCCGATGAAATTCAGGTATTCCAGGCCGGTCAGCCTATCGTACACCTGATGGGAATCCGGCGCATAACCAAAGCAGCGCTTGGCCTCTACCGGTTGAGACTGTATATCATAGCCGTTGATTTTGATCTGCCCTTGATCGGGCTGCAAAATGCCGGTCAGCATTTTGATGGTCGTCGTTTTGCCTGCGCCGTTAGGGCCGATAAAGCCAAATACCTCGCCGCGCTTTACGTGCAGGTTGATATCGTCTACCGCCTTCACAGAGCTTTTGGCATAGCTTTTGCTCACATGTTCGATGGAGATCATATCCATACTCCTTTCCTTTTCCAAGGTCCTTTTAATTTAATTGGATTAGATTATATCAACACCCCCTCCCGAATACAAGCGAGACTCTGTTAACTTTTCCTCTCGTTTGTTTCCCTGCCGTTATCCGTTTTCTCTGTGCCCCGGCACGGCTAGGGACATTTTTGGGTTTACGGCACAGGCAAAGCGTCGTACAATAAAAGCAGAGCTCTGAAAGGGCGCCAATTTCAAGCAAAGCGAGGCAAATTCAATGGCGATCGTTGCGTTAGATCAAGGGACAACCAGCTCCCGCACCGTAATTTTCGATGCCCACGGCATCCCCATCAGCCAGCAAAACCGCACCTATACTCAAATTTTCCCTCAGCCGGGCTGGGTGGAGCATGACCCCAGCGAAATCCTTATGAGCCAGCTTTCCACGCTGCGGCAGGCGCTGGCCAGCGCCCAGATGCGCGCACAGGATGTTTCGGTGCTGGGCATTACCAACCAACGGGAAACCGTCATCGTCTGGGACCGCGAAACCGGCCGGCCCATCTACAACGCCATCGTATGGCAGTGCCGCCGTACGGCGGATCGTATGAAGCGGCTGCAAGAGGATGGCCTGGGGCCGATGATCGCGGAAAAGACCGGATTGCCGCTGGATGCATATTTTTCCGCCAGCAAATTGCAATGGATCTTAGATCATGTGCCGGATGCGCGGCAGATGGCCAAGGACGGCCGCCTGTTATGCGGCACGGTGGATACCTGGCTTTTATGGAATTTGACCGGCGGCAAAACGCACGCCACCGACCATACCAACGCTTCGCGCACCATGCTGTACAACCTGCATACCCATGCCTGGGATCCGGATCTGCTGGATCTATTTGGCATCCCGCAGGAAATGCTGCCCCAGATCCTCCCTTCCAGCGCTGCCTACGGCGTAACGGACGGCGATCTTGTCGGCAGCGAAATCCCCATCGGCGGTGTGGCTGGCGATCAGCAGTCCGCGCTGTTCGGCCAATGCTGCTTTGCGCCGGGCGAAGCGAAGAACACCTATGGCACCGGCTGCTTTTTGCTAATGAATACCGGCGAAACGCCGCTGCTGTCCAAACAGGGGCTCATCACCACCATGGCCGCCACCCGCGAGGGCGAGCCCTTCCAATACGTCGTGGAAGGCAGCATCTTTGTGGCGGGCGCGGCTGTGCAGTGGCTGCGGGATGAGCTGCATTTGATCGACAGCGCCGCCCAAACCGAAGCGCTGGCCCTATCCGTACCGGACAGCGGCGGGGTGGTGCTGGTGCCCGCTTTCACGGGGCTGGGCGCGCCCTATTGGGATATGTACGCACGCGGTACGTTGCTCGGCATTACGCGCGGCACCGGCCGGGCTCACATAGCCAGGGCCACGCTGGAATCCATCGCCCTGCAAACCTACGATGTACTGGACGTTATGCAGAAAGAAACCGGCATCGAGCTTTCCTCCCTGCGGGTGGATGGCGGCGCGTCTGCCAACGGCTTTTTGATGCAAACGCAGGCCGATCTGCTCAATAAAAGCGTCATCCGCCCCAAGGTGCTGGAAACCACGGCGTTGGGTGCTGCCTACTTGGCAGGCTTGGCGGCAGGCATCTGGAAAAGCACCGACGAATTACGCGAGTTTTGGGAGCTGGACGATACCTTTGTGCCGCAGATTTCCGAACAGGTACGCGCCCGCCAGATCCATCTTTGGCACCGGGCCGTGGAACGCGCGCGCAGCTGGGCGGAGGAATAAGTCGATTTTCCCCGCCTATCTAACGCACATCAACGCCAGGAAAGATTGCCAAATATATCGACAACTGCGCTTTTCTGTAATTTGCATACTTAAAAAGGGAGCTGCTTTTAAAAGCGCTCCCTTTTCTATGCCCGCTGTACTGTCAACGGCGGCCCGGTCAGCCGTATGATGTGCGCATCCATATACCGTGCGTCTTGCTCGTCATGGGTCACCATAACGATCAGCCGCCCCTCGGCATACCTGACAAGCGCATCCATCACCTGATGCTTGCTGTCCGTATCCAAGCCCTTGAAGGCTTCATCCATCAACCAAACATCCCCGCCAAAGCATACCATGCGCGCCAAGGCCACCCGCCGGCGCATCCCGCCGGACAAGGCCTCCGGGCGCTTTGCAAATGCCTCTGCCGGCAAGCCCATAGCCCGCAGCGCCTCCGCCGCCTGCGTCTTTGCGCCCTTGGGCAGCACTGCCTCCACATTGCCCAGGGCCGTCAACCAGGGCAGCAGCCGGTCTTCCTGAAAAAGATACGCGGGGGTTTCCGGCCTTTCCACCGTGCCGCTCTGCGGGGTTTCCAGCCCCATAAGCACGCGTAGCAGCGTCGTTTTGCCCACGCCGGACGGGCCCATCAGCGCCACGACCCCGCTTTGCGGCAGGCACAGCGAAAAATGCGACAGCACCGTCTGCGTGCCGTAGCATACTGTGATATCATCGATCTTCATGCGCCTTCTCCCCCTCCAGCGCCCACCGGCGCGTACACCACATCATCAGCCGCTCCATACATAGGCTCAGCACCACCACCGTTACTGTGACGGCGAACAGGTCCGGCGTTTCAAAATAAATTTTCGCATAATACAAATCGCGGCCCAGGCCGGCGGCCGGCACGCACAGCACCTCCGCCGCCACCCCGCTTTTCCACGCCATGCCGATGCCGGAGGCCAGCGCCGCTTGAAAATACGGCAGCACGGAGGGAATATATACCAGCTTTAACAGTTTCCACCTGGAAAAGCGATAGCAACGCGCCATCTCCAAAAGCGTCTGGTCCGTCTGGCGGATGCCCTGCTCCACGTTGCTCCAAACCATCGGCAGCACCATGATAAACGAGCTGAAGACCGGGACCGCCCCGGTATCCAGCCACAAAAGCGCCAACAGGATAAAGCTGGCCACCGGCACCGCCTTTACGGTGCTAAGCAGCGGCTGCATCAGCACCGAAGCCAAACGCCAGCGCGCCGTAGCTGCCGCGATGATTACGCCTCCCACGACGGCCAGCACAAAGCCCATCAGGATACGCCCAATGGAAACCGCCACCGCCACCCAAAACTCCGCCGTGCCGGCCAGCGCCACCAAACGCTGCAAAACGCGCAAAGGCGATGCCAGCAGAAACTCCTGCTGCATCGCCATCGCTGCAATCTGCCATACCGCCAGCCAAAAGCATACGGCCAGTAGGGTTTGCAGAGCGCGTTTATTTTTCATAATAGAATGCATCATCCGGCATATTGCCGCCTACGCTCTTTGCGTTTGCCTCATACAATACCTGGAAATAGCCTTCGATGGCCGGCTTCATCTCCGTACCCGTGATGCACACGATGTTGCATTTCGGAATGGCGGATTTGGCTACCTCCGCACTCGGCAAAATCTCGTATTTGGCCACCAGCTCTGCGGCTTGGTCCACGTTGTTGTTCACATAGTCCACGGATTCCTTATATTCTTTTAAGAAGGTATCCACGGCGTCCTTGTGCTCTTGCAAAAATTCCGTACGCACCACAAGGCAGCCCATGACCAGTTCGCTGCCGCCGGCGGACTGTTTCCAAGCTTCATTTAGGTCGACGGCCACACGCACCTCGGGATCTTTTGCCATGACGTTGGTCACATACGGCTCCGGCAGCACTGCCAGCGTATTCTGCCCGCTCAAAAGCGCAGAGGCCACCTCTGCATGCTCGGATTTATATTCCACCGTTGCCTGCACATTGTTCTGCTTAAACAGATAATCCAGCGTATACTGCGGCGTGCTGCCCTGGCCGGCGCTGGCGATGGTCTTTCCATTCAGGTCCTGGATGCCGTTTACCGTATTTCCCTTTTCCACCACATACATCGTGCCCAGGGTATTCAGCGCAATCAGCGTTACCTTGCCCTGTGTTTTTTGGTACAGCGTAGCAGCCAGGTTGGTGGGCAGCGCTGCGATGTCCACCTCGCCACTGGTAATTTTGCCCGTCAATTCATCCGGCGCGCCGGCCAGCGTAAAGGAATAGTCCTCGTCCGCCTTGCCCTGGTCCATATTATCCATCAGCTGCACCATGCCAATGCCGGTAGGGCCGTTGAGCGCCGCCACGTTTACTTTTGTCTTTTCCTTGGCGCCGCAGCCCGTAAAGAGCGACGCACTCAATACCACTGCCATCAGCGCCGCCAGCCATTTTGTCCGTTTCATGTTGTTCCGTCCTCCTTTATGCCCTGTGCGCCGTCATAGTGCAGCAGGTCGTTTGGTTTTAGAATTGCAATGCATTTCCCTTCCCGTGCTGCAATGCCTTTTTTCTCCAGCGTTTCCATCGCCCGGTACAGCGATGCGCGCCCAATGCCCAAAAGCTCCGCCAGCTTATTCATGCCAAAGGGCAGCGTCACCTTGGGCGGCACGCCGTCCTGCTGGTTATCCAGCAGATACATGGCCAGCCTGCACTCGGCGCTGCCGCCGGTATAGGCGTCGATTCTGCGGTTGAGATAAAAGATCCGCCCCGTCAAAAACGATAGGTAGTTGGCCATGGCGCGCCGGCTCTGCCCAAACAGCTGCATCAGCGCTTCCTGCGGCAAAAACAAGATGTTGCTGCGCTTTCTGGCATGGATATCCGTCACATAGAAGCCATACTCTTGAAACATCGAGGCCGCCCCGAAGCATTGGCCGGGGCCCAGCACGTTCATCAATACCGTACCCGCCTGCCCCTGCGGCTTGGTCACCTCCACTTCTCCGGAAAGCACCAGCCCCAGGCTGCGCTTGGTATGTGTACGGTCATAGATCACCTCGCCCTTTTCATAGCGCACCGTTTCTACGCCCGGCGCTTTGAGCAAGGCCTCCAGCGCCTCCGTTTCTACGCCCTGGCCCAAAAAGCATTTTTGCAGCAAAGGATGAATCAGTTGCATTCTCCCCTCTCAAAAGTGTTTCATTTGATACACTTTTCATGTCAATTATAGAAACCCCTGCCAAATTGTCAAGCGTATTCCCGCATAAAGCACAAAAAAAGAGGCTCTCGCCTCTTTTTTTCTATGCTTTACAGCGCAAACAGGTCGGTGGAAAAGTATTTTTCTCCGCCGTCCGGCAGCAGCACCACGCAGGTCCTTCCCTTGTTTTCCGGCCGCTTGGCCCATTGCAGCCCTGCATACAGCGCTGCGCCGCCAGAAATGCCCGCCAGCAGCCCCTCGGTTTTGGCCAAAGCGCGCGCCGACTGCTTGGCCTGCTCTCCTGTGACCTGCGCAATCTCATTCAGCAAAGAGACATCCAGAATCTCCGGCACAAACCCCGCGCCAATGCCCTGAAGCGGATGCGGCCCCGCCTGCCCGCCGCTCAGCACCGGCGAATCCGACGGTTCTACGGCCAGAATATGCACCTGCGGGTTCTGCTCTTTCAAATAGCGCCCAGTGCCCGTGATGGTGCCGCCTGTGCCCACGCCGGCTACAAAGCAGTCGATGCGCCCGTCCGTCTGCTGCCACAGCTCCGGGCCAGTCGTTTCATAATGCGCTTTTACGTTGGCAGGGTTTACAAACTGCCCGGCCAGCACGGCGCCCGGGATGGCCTTTACCAGCTCATCCGCCTTATCAATGGCCCCTTGCATGCCCGCTTCGGCCGGCGTCAGCACCAGCTCTGCGCCCAGCGCAGCCAGCAGCATGCGCCGCTCTTGGCTCATCGACGCCGGCATGGTAAGCACCACACGGTAGCCGCGGCACGCTCCAATGGCAGCCAGGCCCACGCCTGTGTTGCCGCTGGTGGGCTCCACAATGCACCCGCCCGGGGTAAGGCGCCCTGCTTTTTCCAGTTCACGGATGATATACAGCGCTGCCCGGTCCTTTACGCTGCCAAATGGATTGCTCTTTTCCAGCTTGACCAGTACGCAGGCCAGCGCCTCTTCCTGTTCACAGAAATGGGGGATGGCCATAAGCGGCGTATGGCCGATGCATTCAATGGCTGTCGGTTGTTTCATTTTGCTTCGCTCCTTCTTTTTTTCATAGTAATCCCATCCCTTCGTGCCGTCAAGCAAGGGGCGCATCCGCCCCCGATTCTTGCACAAAACCGAGAAATCGGCTAAGATATAGTATGTTATTGTGTAACCTTCCTGAGGAGGTATGTGGATTGAGTAAGAGATTTGAGAAGATTTTAGTTGCGAACCGGGGAGAGATTGCGATTCGTGTGTTTCGGGCCTGTTATGACCTGGGCTTGAAAACCGTTGCGATATATTCTAAAGAGGATATCAACAGTTTGCATCGTACCCGTGCGGATGAGGCCTATATGGTAGGCATGCAAAAATCGCCGCTGGCTGGGTATTTGGATATTGACCGCATCATCCAGATTGCGTTGGATCACGACGTAGACGCCATCCATCCCGGCTATGGGTTTTTGAGCGAAAATGCCGACTTGGCCCGCGCCTGTGAGGAAAACGGCATCGCCTTCATCGGCCCGCCGAGCCATATCCTGGCCCAGATGGGCGATAAGCTGGCCGCCAAGCGCATCGCTACGCGCGCCGGCGTGCGCACCATTCCAGGCACGCCGGACCCCATCACCGATTTGGACCAGGCCGCCCAAACTGCGGCAGAGTTCGGTTATCCCGTTATCTTAAAGGCGGCGGCCGGCGGCGGCGGGCGCGGCATGCGCAAGATCCAAAACGAGCAGGAGCTGCGCGATAATTTCCCGCTGGTGCAGAGCGAGGCGCTCAAGGCCTTTGGCAACGGGGATATTTTCCTTGAAAAATACATCGAAGAGCCCAAGCACATCGAGGTGCAGGTTTTGGGCGATACGCATGGAAACATCGTGCATCTGTATGAGCGCGACTGCTCTGTGCAGCGCCGCTATCAAAAGGTCGTGGAATACGCGCCGGCATTTACCGTGCCGCAGGAAACGCGCAACCACCTGTATGAGGATGCGCTGAAAATCGCGCGCGAAGTGGGCTATATCAATGCCGGTACCATCGAATTTTTGGTGGATAAGCACGGCGAACACTACTTCATTGAAATGAACCCGCGCATCCAGGTGGAGCATACCGTAACAGAGCAGACCACCGGCGTGGACCTTGTGCAGGCACAGATCCTCATTGCCGAGGGCCTGCCGTTGGATGATCCTCAGCTATGCCTGACACAGGACAATATCCACCAGTATGGGTATGCCATTCAGTGCCGCGTTACCACGGAGGACCCGCGCAACAACTTTGCCCCAGATACCGGCAAGATTACCCTGTACCGCAGCGGCGGCGGCAACGGCGTACGCCTGGACGCCGGCAATGCGTTTGCTGGCGCTGTCATTTCGCCGTATTACGACAGCCTGTTGGTAAAGATCACCACCACCGACCGCACGTTTGTCGGCGCGGCCCGCAAGGCGCTGCGTTCTTTGGCGGAGATTCGCGTGCGCGGCGTCAAGACCAATGTGCCGTTTTTGATGAACGTATTGAAGAACAGCACGTTTTTGGCCGGCAAATGCGATACGTTTTTCATCGACTCCACCCCGTCTTTGTTTGATATCGAAGTGCCGGAAGACCGCGCCTCCAAGATGTTATCCTATATCGGCGAACGCATCCTAGAAGAGGATCGCCTGCCAAAGCCGCAGGTCACCGTTGCCCTTCCGCCTTATATCAAGGGCGAGATCCCGGAAGGCGGCTTCAAAAAGCTGTTGGATGAAAAGGGCCCCAAGGCCGTCGCCAAGGCTGTATTGGAGGAAAAAAAGCTGCTCATATCCGATACCACCATGCGCGATGCGCACCAGTCTCTTCTGGCAACGCGCGTGCGCACCTTTGATATGGCGTTGGCTTCCTACTCCACCTCGCATATCTTATCGCCTGCATTTTCGCTGGAAATGTGGGGGGGCGCCACGTTTGATGTTGCCTATCGTTTCCTACACGAATCCCCGTGGGAACGGCTGGATTCCCTGCGCAGCAAAATCCCAAACATCCTGTTCCAAATGCTGTTCCGCGGCGCCAATGCCGTTGGCTATAAGAATTATCCGGACAATGTCGTGCGCGCTTTTGTCAAGGAAAGCGCCAAGCGCGGCATCGACGTATTCCGCATCTTTGACTCGTTAAACTGGCTGCCTGGCATGGAGGTGGCCTTGGAAGAGGTGCTCAATCAGGATAAGATCGCTGAGGCCACCATCTGCTATACCGGCGACATTACCGACCCCAAGCGCGATAAATATCCGCTGGAATACTATGTAAAGCTTGCCAAAGAGCTGGAGCATCGCGGCGCCCATATGCTTGCCATCAAGGATATGAGCGGCCTTTTAAAGCCCTTTGCCGCGAAAAAGCTGGTCAAGGCCTTGAAGGACGAATTGACCATCCCTGTGCACCTGCACACGCACGATACCGCCGGCAACCAGATTGCCGCTTACCTCATGGCCGCCGAGGCCGGGGTGGATATCGTGGACTGCGCCATTGGCAGCCTTTCCAGCTTTACCAGCCAGCCCTCCATCAACAGCCTGTGCTATGCTCTCAAGGGCACAGAGCGCGATCCCGGCTTTGATTTGGATGCGTTGGATAAGCTGAGCAGCTACTGGGCAGATGTGCGCCCCATGTACGCGCAGTTTGAAGCCGGCCTCCAGTCGCCGGATACCGAAATCTATAAGCTGGAGATCCCCGGCGGCCAATATTCCAACTTCAAACCGCAGGTTACGGCATTGGGGCTGGGCCATCGGTTTGAAGAGGTCAAGCAAATGTATTCCACCGTTAACCAGATGCTGGGCGATATCGTGAAGGTTACGCCTTCCAGCAAAATGGTAGGCGATTTGGCCATCTTTATGGTGCAAAACCACCTGACCCCGGAAACCATCGTATCCGAAGGCATGCATTATAACTTCCCGGACAGCGTTGTCTCTTACTTCTCCGGCATGATGGGCCAACCGCAAGGCGGCTTCCCCGAAGATCTGCAAAGGGTTGTGCTCAAGGGCGAAAAGGCCATTACCTGCCGCCCTGGCGAGCTGCTGGCGCCCGTGGATTTTGAAGCGGTGCGCCAAAGCCTGCCGGAATCGCATCGCGACGATGCCAGCGTGCTGTCCGCCTGCCTGTATCCCAAGGTGTTTGAAGAATACCTGGCCCATCTTGAAGAATACGGCGATCTTTCCAAGCTGGAAACACCGGTCTTTATGCGTGGGATGGACCCGGGCGATCTGCATGCGGTGGTCGTTGAAAACGGCAAGGTGCTGACCATCAAATTCGTCAGCATGGGCGAAATGAACGATGACGGCACGCGCAACCTCATCTTTGAGCTCAACGGCATTCAGCGTGTCGTGGCCATCAAGGTGCCCAATGCCGAGGTCGTGGCCGATCATCAGACCATTATGGCCGATCCTACGGATGAACGGCATATTGCAGCCTCCATCCCCGGCTTGGTCAGCAAGGTGCTGGTACAGGTCGGCGATACGGTAGAGGTTAACGAAACGCTGTGCGTCATCGAGGCGATGAAGATGGAAACCAACATCGTCGCCAAAAAGCCGGGCCGCGTTGTCACTAGCCGTGTGGCCGAGGGCAGCGATGTAAAAGCCGGCGAATTGCTGTTTGTCATCGAAGAATAACGCGCTATGTATCCAATCTTAAGGCCGCTATGCATTGGCATAGCGGCCCTTTTCTATGCAAAATATGGCGTATGGACAGAGATTCGCTCGTATGCCGTCTATAAATCCAAACATCATGATTTTATGATATTTATTTGACTTTGTGCTGTTCTTTTGTTATACTAAGTTAAGAATAACTCTCGTGTTATGCTCATTTTGGGTAGGCTGGGGAGGGAATGCATGTTTCCTTTGTCCCAGCCCTTTTTCTCTATGGGTCTCTTTTTTTATTGCTCTATTTTAAGGAGGTATGTGTATGGAGCGTTCCCTTTCGCTGACAGAAGGGCATGTCCACAGCACCATGCTGCGCTTTGCTCTCCCCTTTCTCTTGGCCAACTTGCTACAAGCGCTGTACGGCGCTGCCGATCTGCTCATCGTCGGCCAGTTTTCCACGCCAGCCCAGCTTTCCGCTGTGGCCACGGGCAGTCAAGTGCTGCAAACCGTGACTTCACTTGTCTCTGGTCTTACCACCGGCGGCACCATCCTATTGGGGCAATATATAGGCATGTCCTCAGAACGCGACGTAAAGCAGACGGTCTCCACCATGATGTCGCTGTTTGCCATTGTGGCGCTGGGGCTGATGGCGATTCTATTTGCCGCCACCATCCCGCTCGTTTCGCTGCTGCAAACGCCGGAGGCCGCCGTGCCCTATACGCGGGCGTATGTATACATCTGCTCCGGCGGCGTATTTTTCATTTTTGGCTATAATGCCATCAGCGCCATGCTGCGCGGCATGGGCGATTCCAAGCGTCCGCTGTATTTCATTGCCATTGCGTGTGTTTGCAATATCGTAGGGGATCTTGTGCTGGTCGGCGTATTCCATATGGGGGCTGCCGGCGCCGCCATCGCTACGGTTGCCTCCCAGGGAATCAGTATGCTGCTGGCCATTGTCTATCTGATCCGCAAAAAGTTTTTGTTTGATTTCAAACCCAAAAGCTTTCGTTTATACCGAGAGAAGGTTTCTACCCTACTCCGTTTGGGGCTGCCTGTATCCTTCCAGGATACACTGGTGAATATCTCTTTTTTGTTTATCACCGCCATTGTCAACCATATGGGGGTCATCGCCTCCGCTGCGCTGGGCGTTGTCGGTAAGATCAATACCTTTACGATGCTGCCGCCCACTGCTTTTTCCGCTGCCCTGGCCGCGATGGTTGCGCAAAATATGGGCGCCGGCAAGCAGGACCGCGCCAAGCAGTGCATGAAGCACGCCATCCTCCTGTCGCTGTGTTTTGGCGTTGCCTGCTTTGTGCTGGTACAGCTCTGGCCTGCCTTTTTTGCACGCATCTTTACCAGCGATGCAGCCGTTATCGCTGGCAGCACGGAATACCTGCGTTCCTTCAGCTTTGACTTTATCCTGGTATGCTTTATGTTCTGCCTTAACGGCTTTTTCAATGGCTGCGGGCGCACCGTCTTTTCCATGGCCAACAACCTCTCCTCCACCTTTCTCATTCGCGTTCCCATCGCCTTTATCGTATCCAGGGTCGCCTCCGAAAGCCTGTTTGCCATCGGTTTTGCAGCGCCACTGGCATCGCTGTTTTCCATCGTCGTCGCTTTTCTCTACTTGCGCACCGGCCGTTGGCAGCACAGTGCCCTGCATACTCTGAAAGCGGAGGATCAAACGCCATGATACAATATCGGGCGCTTTTAGAAGCAGAATTGTCCCCGTCCCTATTTGATGCGTTTGTACGCAGGCAGGTCGTTTCCCAATGTTGGCGCAAGCGCGGCGGTGTTTGGCGCATTGAGTACGACCCATTTGTAGATGATTGGAACAAGGCGGACTATCAGGCATTGCTAAGCAGCCTTAAGCGCACCCTGGCGGGCCAGGGCGCCGTATACGGTGCATTTGACGGGCATCTGCTCAAGGGCTTTGTCTCCATCGAAGGTACCAAGCTGGGCAGTAGAGCACAATATATGGACCTATCCCATCTCTATGTATCGCAAGAGCTGCGCGGCCGCGGCATCGGCGCACGGCTGTTTTCCCTTGCCAAGCAGTTTGCACGCGGCCATGAGGCTGAAAAGCTGTATCTTTCCGCCCATTCCGCTGTGGAAAGCCAAGCCTTTTACCGTGCTATGGGCTGCGTAGAGGCCGAGGAATACGATCCGGCGCATGTAAAGGCAGAGCCATACGATTGCCAGCTGGAATGCCGCTTATAAATGACCGGTTTATAAAAAAGAGGGCCAAAAGCCCTCTTTTTCTCTTGCAGTTTATTCGTCCTTTACAATGGCAAACGCGCGAACCGGCAGTCCGTTGGCATCGCGGATCTTTGCGGCCTGCACCACGATAACAGCCCCTGTCGGCGGCACCTGATCCAGATTGGTCAGCATCTCCACCTGAAATCTGTCCCGCTGCAAGACATACCGCTCACATCTTAGCCCCACATCCTTGGAAGAAATCGGGGCGTCTGTATCCAATGTTTCATGCCCAATGGCCGCTACATTGCGCTCGTCAAAGAGAAATTGCAGCGCCTCAAACCCCCAGCCGGGGAAATGCTCGTTGCCGTCTTCTCCGATGTTGGACAGCGCCGCCCCATCCGGCCAACGCTTGCCCCAATCGGTGCGCAGCGCCACAAAGCAGCCCTCCGGAATTTTGCCATGCTCGCTTTCAAAGGCCAAAATATCCGATACCGACAGCTCAAAATCCACATTTTCCTTTACCTGCGGCGTTGCGTCTATCACGACCAACGGCAGTACGGTATCCATGACGCCAAAATCCTGCGCAACGCGCCCGCCCGGCACAAAGTGCGCGGGATAATCGATGTGCGTGCCGAATTGGCCCGGAAACTTGAACGTCTGGATCTCCAGATCCATTGCCTCAAAAGGAACGGCGATTTCCCCCAGCGACACGGACCCTTGGGGAATGCCCTCCCAATAGGGGCTTTCATTTGTCAAGGTATGCGTTAGATCTACCCAGCGGTATTGCTTTGCCTCCGCCAGCTTTTCCCACAAACCAGCCATTGCATACAGCTCCTTTCCATTGCCTGTTTGGTTCAGTGTACCATACCGATCTCTACAAAAAAAGCCCCCTCACGGAGGCTTTTCTGTTCTTCTCTTGTTTTACGCAAAATACAGCACGCCGGCACGGAACAGCTTTTGGTCCTTGTCTCCCGGCACATTCTTTGCAATGTTCTCGCCCAGGCGCTCGCTGTGGCCCATCTTGCCGAAAACCCGGCCGTCCGGGCTGGTAATGCCCTCGATTGCGCTGGCAGAGCCATTGGGGTTAAAGGCAATGTCCGCGCTGGGCCGGCCCTCAAAATCCACATACTGGGTGGCTATCTGTCCCTTTGCCGCCAGCTGGGCGATGGTTTGCTCATCCGCTACAAAGCGCCCTTCCCCATGGGAAATCGGGATGCAGTGCACGTCGCCCGCCTCTACCAGGCTCAGCCAGGGCGACAGCGTGCTTGTCACGCGCGTGCGCACCATGCGCGAACTGTGCCGCCCGATGGCATTATACGTCAGCGTCGGCGCATCCGGCCGAATGGTTTCAATGCGCCCGTTTGGCAGTAACCCCAGCTTGATAAGCGCTTGGAAGCCGTTGCAAATGCCTAAGGCCAGGCCGTCGCGCTGATCCAGCAGCCGTCCGATGGCCTCCGCAATGCGTGGGTTGCGCAGCGTTGTTGCAATGAATTTGCCGGAGCCATCCGGCTCATCGCCTGCGGAAAACCCGCCGGGCAGCATGAGGATCTGCGCATTGTCCACACCCTTTGCAATGCGCTCTATGGTATCCTCAATGCCCGCCGGGGACAGGTTGTTGACCACCTGTATTTCCGGCACAGCGCCCGCCAATTCAAATACACGGGCAGTATCCAGCTCACAGTTTGTGCCCGGCCAAACGGGGATGAGCACCCTGGGCTTTGCCATTTTTGCACTGGGGCGTTTTTTCTGGCGTTCGGTATACAGCGGCACCGTCTGCATCGGCGGTGTAAACGGAGTTTCCGTTGGGAATACCGTCTCCAACGGCGCGCGCCAGGCCTTTTCCAGCGCAGCCAGCGGCACCTTGATTCCATTGACGGACAGCACCGCTTCCTCCGTCGTATGGCCTACCAGCTCCGCAGACGGCAGCTGCAAAAGCGCTTGCTTGTCTTCCGAGGCAATCAATAAATCGCCTACCCGCCAAGCAAACAGCGTTTGGTGGTCCAAGGTTCCTTCAAAGGCAAAGCCCACGCCGTTGCCAAAGCACATCTTGGCGACAGCTGCGGCCAGGCCGCCCTCGGCCACCGTCGATGCCGCGCAAACGCTCCCTGCCTGGTGCGCTTTGTATACCGCTTTGAAGTGCTCTGCACAGGCCGCAAAATCCGGCAGCCCCTGCGCATCCACAGGCAGCGGGATGCGCACCACATACTGCCCCTTCTCCAATGCAGCCGAGCACAGCTGCGATGCTTTGGTCTTGGCAATGGCAAAGGCCACCAGCGTCGGCGGCACATTGTATTCCTTAAACGTACCGCTCATGCTGTCCTTCCCTCCGATGGCGGGCGTGCCAAAGCCAACCTGCGCCATCAGCGCGCCCAACAGCGACGCTACCGGCTTGCCCCAGCTGTCCGGGTTCTGTTTTAGGCTTTCAAAGTATTCCTGCAACGACAGCCTGGCCGAAAGCGCGTCCGCCCCGGATGCTGCAATCTTGCACAGCGCCTGCGTAACGGCATACGCCCCTGCATGCAACGGGCTTTTTTCCGCAATGGCCGGTGTAAAGCCAAAAGCCATCGCCGTGGCGTCGTCCGTTTCGCCCGGGGTTGGGAACTTCGCCGCCATAACCTGTTCCGGCGTTGTCTGGTTCTTGCCGGCAAACGGCATGAATACGGTCTTGGCACCGATGGTGGAGTCAAACCGCTCTACCAAGCCCTTTTGTGCGCATACGTTGAGATCCTTCATATTTTCGCACAGCGCCTTGTCCAGCGGCATGACCGCCAGCGTTTGCGGTACCGCGCTGCGAATCTCTTGCCATTGCGGCGCCTTCACATGCGCCACAGCATGCTGCGTTACGCCGTTGGTATCCAAAAAGGCCCTGTCGATATCCACAATGGATGCGCCGCGCCAGCGCATCACCAGCCTGTTATCGTCTGTTACCTCCGCTACGACTACCGCCTCCAGGTTTTCCTGCCGGCACAGCTCGATAAACCGCTCGGCGTTTTCGCGGGCCACCACAACGGCCATACGCTCTTGGCTTTCGCTGATGGCCAGCTCCGTACCATCCAGCCCCTCATATTTTTTGGGAACCACATCCAGATCAATGCGCAGCCCAGGCGCCAGCTCGCCAATGGCCACGCTGACCCCGCCTGCGCCAAAGTCGTTGCAGCGCTTGATAAGCCGGACCGCCTCCGCGTTGAGCACCAAGCGCTGGATCTTGCGTTCTGTGGGCGCGTTTCCCTTTTGTACCTGAGAGCCGCATTCCGTCAGGCTCTTGGCGTCATGCGAAACGGAAGAGCCCGTGGCCCCGCCGATGCCGTCGCGCCCGGTACGCCCGCCAAAGAGGATCACGACATCCCCCTTTTGCGGCTCCTCGCGCACGACGTTTTCTTCCTTCACCGCGCCGACCACCGCGCCAATCTCCATCCGCTTTGCCACATAGCCGGGATGATAGATCTCCGCAACCTGCCCTGTGGCCAGCCCGATCTGATTGCCGTACGCGGAAAAGCCGTGCGCTGCGCCTGTGGTAATACGCCGCTGCTGCAAGCGCCCCGGTACGGTATCCTCCAGCGGCGTATTGGGGTCCGCGCAGCCTGTTACGCGCATGGCCTGGTGGGTATAGGCCCGGCTAGCCAAAATATCACGGATTGCCCCGCCCAGGCAGGTAGCCGCGCCGCCAAACGGCTCGATTTCGGTGGGATGGTTGTGCGTTTCGTTCTTAAATTCCAACAGCCATTTTTCCGGCTTGCCATCCACCTCAATGTCCGCCGTTACGCTGCATGCGTTGATCTCTTCACTTTCGTCCAGGTCATGTACCTTGCCCTGATTTTTCAGCGCTTTTGCACCTACGGTGCCCAGATCCATCAAGGTATGCGGGCGCTGAGTACGGCCTGCATCGCGCCTGGCCTGCTCATAGACAGCCAGCGCCTTCTCAAATGCAGGGCGCATCGGCCCTTCCGGCAGCACGATTTCATCCAATATCGTGGCAAAGGTAGTATGCCGGCAGTGATCCGACCAATAGGTATCTAGCACGCGAATTTCCGTCATGGTGGGGTCTCTGTGTTCAGTGTCACGGAAATAGCCCTGGGTAAAGAGCAAATCCTCCACGCTCATCGCCAAGGCCAATTCAGCATGCAGGGCCTCAATCTCCGCTTCGCTCTTTTCAGTAAAGCCTACCAGCACCGGCACCGCCTGCGGCACCGGCATCTGCATTTCCAAGGTTGCCGGCTTGTCCATTTCTGCCAGGCCCGCTTCGATGGGGTTGATGCAGTAGCTCTCTACCGCCCGCTGCTCCGCTTGGCTCAACACACCCTTCAACGCATAGATCTTGGCAGTACGAATCAAGGGCGCCTCGCCCTGGGACAGGATCTGTACGCACTGGGCCGCGCTGTCCGCCCGCTGGTCATATTGGCCGGGCAGATATTCCATCCCAAAGACAAACCAGCCCGTAAGCGGCGGCAGCGTTTCCTCATACACCGTATCCTGGTTGGGCTCGGAAAAAATGGTATCCCTTGCCTTGCAATACGTCTCTTGGTCTATGCCCTCCACATCGTAGCGCACAAAAATGCGCACCTGTTCCAAATCCAGGTGCAGATGATCGGCCAAGTCGCGTTTTAATCCCTCCGCCTCCACGGCAAATCCTGGTCGTTTTTCAACATATACACGGAAAATCTGCTGCATTTCGCCAGCCCCTTATCGCTGTTTTCTTTTTCAATAGTGTATCATATTTGCCCCAAAACAAAAAGGGCGGAACACGTCCGCCCTTTGGGTGCTTTTATTCTACCGTTACGCTCTTTGCCAAGTTTCTCGGTTTGTCGATATCGCAGCCCTTTTCGTAAGCCATGTAATAGCCGAACAGCTGTGTGGGAATGGCCACCAGCGCCGGCGCCATAATTTCGGGGCAGGCCGGGATCTCCCAGACTTCCTGCACCTCTTTATCCAGGCGCATATCGCCCTCCATGGCAATGGCAATCATATACGCGCCGCGAACCGCGCATTCCTTGATGTTGTTGATGGTCTTATCCACCAAATGCGTCTGCGTGGCAATGGCGATAACCAGCGTGCCGTCCTCTACCAGCGACAGCGTCCCGTGCTTCAATTCGCCCGCAGCATACGCTTCGCATTGCACATAGGAAATTTCCTTGAGTTTCAAGGCCGCCTCCATAGCCAATACATCGTCCACATTGCGTCCGATGTAGAAAGCATTGCGGTGGGTATAGAATTTCTTCGCCGTTTCTGCATATTGAGAGGCGTTGTCGATCAGCTTTTGCGCCTTGGCAGGCAGCGCCAGCAATTCATCCAAATATTGGCTCTGCTCCTCTTGGCTCATATAGCCCATCTTCTCTGCCAAATGCGCCGCCATCACATAGAACACCATCAACTGAGACACAAACGCCTTGGTAGACGCCACGGCGATTTCCGGGCCCGCCCAGGTGTACAATACATGGTCCGCTTCGCGCGCCACTGTGCTGCCCACTACGTTGGTAATGGAAAGGGTTCTAACGCCTCTGCGCTTTGCCTCACGCAGCGCCGCAATGGTATCCGCCGTTTCGCCGGACTGGGAAACCACCACAAACAGCGCGTCCTCCGGCAGGATGAAATCACGGTAACGGTATTCCGAGGCGATCTCCACATCCACCGGGATTTTGGCCATCTTTTCAATGACCAATTTGCCGACCAACCCAGCGTGGTAGGCTGTGCCGCAGGCACAAACCACGATCTTGGAAATGCCCTTGACCATTTCGCCGTCCATCTTGAGCACATCCTGGCGCAGCGCGGTGCCCTGCTCGGTTGCATCCATCATCAGCATCAGCGTATTGCGCATGGCATCCGGCTCTTCATGGATCTCCTTGAGCATAAAGTGCTCAAAGCCGCCCTTTTCCGCCGCCTCTACATTCCAGTCTACATGCATGGATTTCTTTTCATGCTGCGTACCGTCCAGATCATAGAAAGATACGCTGTTCGGCGTCATCTTGGCGATCTCATGTTCGTCCATCAGATATACATCGCGCGTATACTCCAAAATCGCCGGAATATCCGATGCTAGTACCGTACCGTGCGCACATTGGCCCACGATCAGCTGGCTGTCCTTACGCATGCAATAGATGGTATCCGGCTCATCCTTGCATACGATGCCAAAGGCATAGCTGCCCTTGATCATCGGGATCACCTTGCCGATGGTGCCAAGCATATCGCCGTCGTAATTGTCGCGCAGCAGATGCGCCATTACCTCGGTATCCGTTTCGCTTCGGAATTGATAGCCCTTGTCAAGGAGCATTTCCTTGAGCTCTAAATAGTTTTCAATGATGCCGTTATGCACTACGGCAATTTCACACTTTTCGTCGAAATGCGGATGGGAGTTTGCATCCGAAGGCTCGCCATGGGTTGCCCATCTGGTATGCGCGATGCCCGTGGTACCTGTTACAGGGCTCTTTTTGATCCTGTTTTCCAGATTGCTAAGGCGTCCTTTCGCCTTGCAGATCTGCAAAGCGCCGCTCTGATCTGTCACTGCAATGCCCGCGCTATCATAGCCGCGGTATTCCAGCCGTCCCAGGCCCTTTAGCAAAATCGGGGTCGCTTGTTCACTTCCTGTATACCCTACTATTCCACACATTTGGAAGGTCCCTCCTTTAGGTATTCGCGTTCAGTTTATCATGGCTTTTCCGTAAGGTCAATGTAAACTTGTTACATATATGTGCCTAGAAAGCGTCTCCTTATGCAAAGCAGCACGGGGGAAAGATCTCCCCGTGCTGCTTTTCTCTTATGTTTTCTTTTGTTTTAAGCGGGATGGCTCAATCTCAATAATTGTGGCATTTCTCCTCGATGAAATATGCCTCCGCCTCCGCATTCCACAATCCGTTGTGCTTTTCGCACAGCTCATGCAGCTTTGCAAAGAACGGGTCCTCTTTGCCCAGCTTTTCAAAATCGTCGATGGCCGTCAGCGGCATCGAAGCGCCGGGATAGATCAGCTTTTTCCCGCCCGGGATGTTGGGCAGGTTCAGCGTTGCTTCCGCAGCGCAGTCCAGGCCGCCCACATGGGTAATCATCACCGCCGGGTCGATTTGGCCCTTGGCCGTCATTTCCAGCGCTTCCAGCAAATCGTCGTTGTTGCCGCCGCTGGTACCTACGATGTGGGTGGCATTGTAATGCACATTGTAAAAGTTAAACTTGGCGGAAAACTGGGTGTCTACCGGGCCGGCAAAGAAGTTGAGGCAGCCATCATAGCCCAAAATGCTGTCCGCCAGCTCCACAACCTGCGCCACCGGCGCATACACCAGCACATCGTCATAGCCCTTGCCTTCGTTGAGCGCCAGCATCGCTGCTTTGGGGTCCTCCACCTCAGCGGTGTTGATAAAGTGCAGATCTACGCCCAGTTTGGCCGCTTTTTCTTTGGGGAAAAGCTTTTCTGCGCGGGCCAGGCGTTCCTTGTTGATATCCGCCACCACCATGCGTTTGGGGCGCGGGTTTGCATTCATGGCATAGTCGATGGCGCCCAGACCCATCGGGCCGGCGCAGGCCAACAGCGCCATAGAGCCGCCGTCTACAATGCCCATTTTATGCGTGTATACGCCCTGCTCGGTGTGGTACATGGCATGGAACGCGCCGATGATACAGCTCATCGGTTCTCCCAGCGACGCATGGAAAAAGCTGTCGCCCTTGTAATGGATCAAGCATCCGTTTTCCATCACGACCTTGGGCAGGATGCAATAGGTCATATCGCCGCCAAAGTCGGTAAACGAATAGCCCGGGGAGCGCGGGTCTCCCGGCACACCCAGCGCCGGCTGCTGAGCAAAGCGCTCGCCCACCTTCCACTCATGCTGCCAGTTTTTGCCTACCTTTTCAATGACGCCGGCAAACTCATGGCCCAAAATGACAGGGTTCTTATCAATATCATCCGGTACGCGCTTGTGTTTGCTGCCTTGGATGGCCGCTTTGTACGAGGACATGCATAGGCTGTCCGTATAGATCTTTACCAGGATCTCATCATCGGTAATGTCTCTTAGGTCAAAGGTCTCCACTCTAAGATCATTGACCCCATACATTCTCAGTCCAGTTACTTTCATGGGTTTCTCCTTACTAGGTTCTCTTTTGTGAATCGTTTCACATTTTTCTTCCGTAGTGTATTGTACTCAATTTAGGGAAAAAGTCAAAAGAAATTTGTGTGACTCAAAAAATTTTTACCTGCGTTTTACACCGGCCCTTTCTTGTGCCCCATTTCCCGCCTGCAATTTTTCTATTTCCCTCGGATACACATGCAAAAAGAACGGCATGCAGCCGTTCTTTTTCCAGATCGGTTTATAAGTTCTTATCTATTTTCCCTGTTTGCGGCATGCTTGTTTTTTCTTTTTCGGTTTGGATGCCTAGGGGCAGGATGGCGTTCCAGCTCTGCCCGGCAAGCCAAAAACAAGGCCGCACAGGCCCTGGCGTCTGCCAGTGCATTGTGTGCTGTAAAGGGGAACCCAATGAGGTCTACCAGCGCGCCCAGCCGGTAGGAAGGGCGGTTTGGGAACACCTTTCTGGAAAGCTGCACCGTACAGCAATGGTCAAACGCCGGCAGCGAAAAGCCCACGCGCTCGGCAGCTTCGCGGATCTGCTTTACATCAAACGGGGCGTTGTGTGCCACGACCGTCTGCCCCTCCAAATACGGCGCTACCTTTTCCAGCATCTCATACGTTGTGGGCGCGCCCTCTACCATTTCATCGGTGATGCCATGGATATTCTGGCAAAAAGGGTCCATCGCAATGCCCGGATGGCAAAGTGTATAAAATTCCTCTACGATGCGTCCATCGCGTATCACGCAAACGCCAATGGAGCAAATGTATCCCTGAGAACGGCTGGAAGCCGTTTCTACGTCCACCGCTACAAAACCCAAAACAAAACCGTCACCTTTCCAAGCCCACATCGGCAGGCCATTTTCCTCTTTTTCTATTTTCCGGCACTGCCCTATCCGCCGCTATGCCCTGAAATGGGCGGCATAGGTATCCGCCAGGTTGAGCGCTGCGCACAGCGGCACCTTTTCATAGGCGTTGGATTGTGTGCGGCCGCCGATATAGCTCTTGGCTGCATCATCATAGCCGCCCATATGCCAGCGGATCGCCAGCGCCTCCTCCGGCGTCAGCTGGATATGGCGCATGCAGAGGTAGACGGATTTTTCTCCGTGGCCAAAGGGAAATTGATCCTCAATGGCAAAGGATTCCTCTTCCTGCCAGCGCCCGTCCACTTTCACGTTTCGTTTTCTAACCACATACATATTGGTTTTGCAGATATCATGCAGCAGCGCACAGAGGATCAGCGTTTCCTTGGATACATCTTTCAGCGGTTTGGAAAAGTTTTCCAACAGCTTATATACCTCCAGGCTGTGGTGCAGCAAGCCCCCATACACTGCCCCGTGCCATTTTGTGCTGGCCGGCGCGGTAAAAAAATCCGTCTCCTCTTCGAGGTATCGGATGAGGCTTTCGATGCCCTCCCGCCCGGTGCTGCGCAGCAGCTCTATATATTGTGCTTTCCACTCATCCAATTTTTCCTGCGGATAAGACGGCAATGTCGACATCCAAAACGTCTCCTTTTCCTTTTCTGTCTTTGGTATCATACCATATTTCGCCGCAAGAAAAAAGGAAAGGCGCTTGGCCTTCCCTTTCCTTTATGGCTTTTTATTCTTTTACGACCTCCGCCATATCCTGGCGCACATACGCCTTTTGGCCGTTGTAGGTCAGCGCGTACCAGCCGTTCTCCTCACCAAGGTATTCAAACTTATCGCCCTTATTGGCCATACCCAGGCTTTGAGTTTTGGTGCTAGGGCCGCTGCGGATGTTGACGTTTGTCTTGATGATCAGCACCCATTCCTGCGCCTCTGCCGGCGGGCCGGTCGGCTCTGAGGGCGGCGTGCCGCCCAGGTCTACCACCGTCACATAGGTTGCCACCACATAGCCCAGCTTGCCATTGTAATCGATGGCAATCCATTTGCCATATGAATCCTGCGTCTCCACCTCGTCCAGCACCGTGAAGGTATCCCCGGTGTTTACCTGGCCCAGTTTCTCGCCGGAAACATTCGGCTGTGTCCGCACATTTACACCCGTGCCCTTGATGGTGCCCTTCTTGTTGTATTCGTATGCTACCTCTATCTGCGTGGTTTCCGTCGCCTTGTTTCCGGCCTTATCCTTTACGGTAGCCTGAATTTCGTACGTTCCGTTCGCGTTGAGGTAATCCAGCAGCTGAATGCTGCCCTGGTACATATCGCCGGATGTATGCTTTGCAACATATTCGATCGATTCCCCAATCCCCGTTGTCTGATTGAGCACCCGCAGCGTCACACTGTCGATGCCGCCGCTGTCCTTGGCCGCTACCTGCACATCAAACGACTTGGCGTTTACCGGGCTATCTCCCACCAGTTTCATCTCGGAAATCGTGGGCGGCGTCACATCGCCCGTTACCTGCACAGCCGCATTCTTCTCCAGGCTGCACCCGGAGTTCCCTGCCTTATCCCAGGTATATACGTGGATGTAGTACGGCCCTGCTTGGTTCTTATGGTCTGCAATGTTCACTTCATAGGTATAGATGCCGTCTCCTTCGTCCTTTGCGTCGTACCATTTCAGGTCGTCCTGGCCGCCCTTTGAGCACCATACCGCAAACTGCACTCTCTCTACGCCGCTCTTATCATCCTCTACCTTCGCTCTAATCGTAAACTTGCTCTCTGTCGGCGTCGGCCCTGCTTCAAATTCCGTCACCGTCGGCAGCGTTGCATCAATATCCGTCGGGAATGCCTTATGTACCACTTTCAAGTTCCCTGCATTGTCATACAGATATACGTCTATGTGGTATTCTCCCGTCTGGTTCAAGTGGTTTGCTATATCCACCTCTACGCTGTATGTGCCGTTGCCTTCGTTCTTGGCATCATACCAGCGCAGGTCGTCCTGGCCGTTTGTTCTGCTCCAGACCGCAAACTGCACCTTGCCGATGCCGCTCACGCTGTCCGTTGCGCCCGTCAGCCTTGCGGTAAATTTCTTGGCGTTTACAATATCGCCACCGTTTACCTTCAAATTCTCCTCGCTTGCCTCGGGCGGATCGTTGTCCACAACCACGCCGGCACCGGTATTTACCGTAATGAGCTGCGTTTTGTCATAGTAAAATGCCAAGATCTCCTGATAGCTTTGGTCATCCCTAGCCCTCTGCTGCGCGCCGCGCTGGCTCAGCCCTACACCATGGCCAAATCGCCGGGCCACCAAATTCCAGCCCGTCACCTGGCCGCCGGATTTTACCTCTTCCACGCTGCGCATTCTCAGCGTACTGTCAAAAAAGTCATGGCTGTATGTGTATTTGCCGTCGCTTTTGTTCAGCAGGGTCAGCGTACACTTTACGCCGTCCTTGGTAATCACATTGCCGCTGTTGTTCAAATAACGCACGTTGACCACGGCCGTGGCCGTCGCATAGCAGCGGCTGCCGGTGCCAGGCCATTGCTCGGTACCGTTTGTGATGCTCTGCACGCTGACCAGCTGTACGTTGTTTTGGCTGGATACATTGCTGCTGCCCAGTGCATTATACACTGCCTTTTGCAAAGCATTTAACTGGCTACCTTTATACACATATGGGAAATTGCCACTACCCCCGTTATTTTGTTTGCTGGTAAACTGCTTGCTGATGTAGGCGTTTTTTCCATCGTACAGAATGATGTACCAGTCTCCCGTTTCCCCTACATAGGGAAAGCTGGCACCACCGTCTACCGTCGTCAAAATAATATTTGAATTTTCTGCCGAACGGATCCGCACTTTGGTACGCCCGCTATCCACTACCACAACGTCTCCCGTTACGGAATCAATCTGTTTGGGAATTAAAAATATCTGTTCCTTACTCGCTGTATTGCCAATATCATACGGGTCATTCTTTTGCGCCAGATAGGGGTATTGTGCATTTTTGCTGCTGCCTCCGCCAAAGGCGTTGCCCGGAAGCTCCGTCTGCCCGCCATTGGAGGCACCGAAAAACGTATTGCAGATCTTCCCATTATAAGATACGACTTGTCCCCTGGTTGCATCCACCGCCTGGATCACCCTGGCGTTGCCATCGTAACCGTGATAAACCTGATATTTGCTCGTATCTCCAACTTCGTAATTTGGCTCGCCGGGTGCCAGCTGGTTGATGGCATAGCCGCGCGCCGCTACCGCCTGTGCCTTTAAAGCTTCCATATGCGAGTTAGCCCCAATTTCAGGGCCTACCACACCATAGACATAATATTCCATAGGCACACGGTTTACCATATGCAACTTGTCTACAATCGACCCGTCATTTTTTTTGAATTTATTCTTATAGAAAAATACATCCCCCACATATCTGCGAGAATTGCTCTTCAATGTAATCATATTCGACGTAGACGTGTAGTTGGCCGGCACAAAGGTACACTTTGTCCCGATGCTCGTCGTTACACCATCTTTCTCCAACTGCACAGTAGAACCGCTGAGCTTTACTATATAATCACCCGCCGTTACCACATAATCCGGCTTTTCCTTGATGGTATACGAACCTTTCACTGCAATTTTGATTGGATCCGTATTATGTGGTGTAGAAAGCAATACGCGGATGAACGAATAATCCGCCGCAGCCATCGCCGCCCCGGCAGGCATAAAGGCAGCCAAAAGCACAGCCGCCAGCATGCACACGCTCATCAGCGCAGATTTTAGTCGTTTCATGGGCTCTCATCCTTTCCGCCCTTCCCAGGGCCCATTGAGCTAGCCTAATTGTAACATTATTGTAATATTTGGTCAAATACCTCTTGAAAAAAACAAGAAATTGCCAAATTGACAATTTCTTGCCATCTCTTTCTATTCTCATTTAGGCAGGCCCGTTATGCCAAAGTCATCAATGCTAAAGCGCATTCCGTTCTCTTTTTCAACAAACGGCATTCCTGCGGATTGGGCTGCAGGATAGAGCCGCTGTACGCTTCTGCATTGGCCGCGCATCCGCCGGCACACAGATACTGTGCCCAGCAGGTACGGCAGGCTTCCTTTTTGCCGACATGGTTGTCCAAAAACCGGTCGCGCACCGATTCATCCAGTGATTCATCGTCCAAGTTGCCGATGCGGTACTGCTCTCTTCCCACAAACTGATGGCAGGGGTATAGATCGCCCTCCGGGGTCACGGCCATATATTCCCGCCCTGCGCCGCAGCCGCTCAGCCGTTTTCTAAGGCAGGGGCCGCCAGACAGATCGATCATAAAATGGAAAAAGTTATACGGCCTTCCCTCTTTCTTGCGCTTGTATACATTGAGCATCAAGCGCTCATACTCCGCTTCGATGCCGGGCAGATCCTCTTCTGTAATGGCCAAGGGATGCCCCTTTTCCAGCACCACCGGCTCGATGGAGATATGCTCAAACCCTGCGTCAAACAACGCCTCGGCGTCCTCGGCAAAATCCAGGTTGCGCTTGGTAAACGTGCCGCGGGCATAATAGTCCTTATCCTGCCTATGCGCCACCAGCTTGCGGGCATTTTCCACCGCCCTATCGTATGAACCCCCGCCGCCGTGCACCGGGCGCACGGCATCGTGCACATTTTTGCGCCCATCCAGCGACAATACGACATTGTGCATCTCTCTATCGCAAAAATCCGGAGCATCCGCCGGCACATCGTAGCAGTTGGTGGTAATGGTAAAGCGGAACTTTTTATTATGCGTTTTTTCCAGCTCGCGGCCATAGGCTACGATGCGCTTTACCACATCAAAATTCATCATGGGCTCGCCGCCGAAAAAGTCCACCTCTAAATTGACCCTCTTGCCGCTGTGCGCTACGAGGAAATCCAGCGCCTTTTTGCCCACCTCGTACGGCATCAAGCAGCGCGTGCCGTCAAACCCGCCGGTGGAAGCAAAGCAATAGCCGCAACGCAGATTGCAGTCATGGGCCACATGCAGGCACAGCGCCTTGACGATGCCGTTGTCGTCAATGGTTTGCTCGTTATCGTCCAAAGGCGTAAAGAGCTCCCCTTTTTCCTTGAGCGCCTCTACCTCCTGATAGCATTCCTCGACCTCTTGAGCGGGATATTCGGCCAACGCCTGTACCATCTGCTCCAAAGAATGCGTTTCATACAAAGAGACGACCCTGTACGCAAGGTCGTCTAAATGATGGAGCGCGCCGCTCCCTACATCCAGCGCCAGGCGCTGCCCGGCACATGTAAACGTATGGACCATATCAGTCTCTGTTTTTCTCCGGGCGGAAAATTTTCGTCTCGCGGCTCTGGCAAGATTGGTTGGCTACGGTGCAAGAGGTTTTGCACGCGCTCTGGCAGCTGGTCTGGCATTCGCCGCAGCCGGTGTGTGCGCCTTTGCGGATGTTGGCGCCCGCCACTGTTTGAATATGTCTCATGTTTGGTTCCTCCCATCCAATGTCTTAGCTTACACTCTTCTTCTATTTATACATCAATCCGTATACAAAAATCAAGTACCCATCTCGGGCGGCGCAAGTTTTCCTTTGCTTTCGGGCATACTAGGCGCAAGTATTGGCAAAAAGAGGTGCATGATGCAAAGTTCCGCGTCCAAAAAGCTGGCCCAGCAGGCCGTGCCGCGGCTGATCCTTCAACTTTCGCTGCCCGCGATTCTGGGGATGCTGGTCAGCTCGTTATACAACCTATCCGATACCTTTTTCGCCGCCCGCCTAGGCCCCAGCCAAACAGCGGCGGTGGGCGTGGTGATGCCCATTATGACGCTGATCCAGGCCGTGGGGATGACGTTTGGCATGGGGGCAGGCAGCCAGATCTCCTATTTGTTGGGGCAGCAGGACGGCAAAAAGGCGGAAAGGGCGGGCGCCCTGGGCCTGGTGCTGGCAGCAGGCTTTGGGCTATTTTTGACCACGGGCGGCCTTTGCTTTTTAACGCCGCTGTTAAGGCTGCTGGGGGCCACAGAGACCATCCTGCCCTTTGCCCGGCAGTATGCATGGCCCCTTCTTGCCGCTGCGCCGCTGCAAACGGCGGGGTTTGTTCTCAACAACACCCTGCGCAGCGAGGGCAACGCGGTGCGCGCCATGGCGGGCGTAGTGGGCAGTCTTTTGAATGTGGCGCTCAATCCACTGTTCATGTTTGCTTTCGGCTGGGGCATGGTAGGCGCGGCGGCAGCCACGGTCTGCGGGCAAACGCTGAGCTGCCTGTTTTTATTTTGGCAGTATCAGCGCAAAAACAGCACGCTCGGCTTTCATTTCGATGCGCTGGCCTGGGACCCGGCCCTGCTTTGGCAAATGGCCAAGGTGGGCTTCCCCACCTTTTTGCGGCAGGGCAGCACCATGCTCGCCACCATCTTGCTGAACCGCGCCTGTATGCCGTTTGGCGACGGCGCCATCGCGGTGGTGTCCATTGTCTCGCGCATCCTATGGTTCCTCGTCTCCGTGCTCATTGGGTTTGGCCAAGGGCTCCAGCCTGCGGCCGGGTACAGCTTTGGCGCCGGCGATGTCAAGCGCACCCTTAAGGCCTATCGCTGGGCGCTGGGCTATGCGCTGGGCTTTAGCATCGCTGCCGCAGCGCTGTGTTTTTTCTTTGCGCCCCAGCTTTTACAGTGGTTTTTTTCACCAGAGGGTGCTCAGCGCGATATGGGGCTTTTATGTATGCGCTCGCAGCTGCTGTTATTGCCCACGCAGGCGTTTGTCATCGTATCCAATATGCTGATGCAGTCCACCGGCCGGGCGTTGTTTGCCTCGCTGCTGGCCGTCAGCCGGCAAGGGCTTTTCTTTGTGCCGCTGATCTTCCTGCTGCCGGGCCTATGGGGCCTGCGCGGCATTCTGCTGGCCCCCGCCGCCGCAGACGCGTTGACCTTTCTTTTTGCCGTCATACTGACCTTCCTTGTTGTACGCCGTTACCGGCGCATGGCCGGGCAAAAGCAAAAAAAGCCGTGAATGCTCACGGCTTTTTCTATTCTACATAGACAAATCTGCGCCCCCAGCGCAGCCGCCCCAGGCCATAGCCCAAAAAGGCGCCGGCCAGATTCAAAATCACATCGTCGATATCCAGCGAACCGACCCTAAGGCAGGTCTGCGCCAGCTCTGCCGAAAGCACCAGGCACAGCATCACCAGAAAAAACACCGCCGGCCGCCTGGCCCTTTTGAAAAAATAGGGGAGGTACAGCCCCATAGGCGCCATCATAAGCAAATTGCCCCATAGATTTGTCAGCGGGATGTTGGCGTTGATGCTGCCCGTAAACAATAGATGCACATACTGCGATATGGTGCGGAATGGCACAAAATTGCTGTTCAGGCGCACATAATCCACCCAAGACAGATTCTGCCAATAACCGCCGGAGCGCATAAACAACAGCGAGAACAGCACCAGCAAATACAGCGCAAACGATCCGATGACCAACGCTTTGATGATCTTTTTCATGCGTCCTCCTCTCTCCGGCAGCGCGGCAAGCGCTTTATGCCTCCCGGCCGGTAACAAACAGCTTAAACAGCTGATAATACACCTTTTTGTTGGCTACGCGCCAGATGGTCTTGGCGTTTTCGTCGCCCTGTTCGATTTTTTCATCAAACACAGGGCGTACCGTTTCCTCGGTATACGGCTGCTCTACCAGCCCGCTTTTCTTCATGGCAGCGTACACGTCATGCATGGCCTTCAAAAACGCTTTCTGCTCCTTGATCTGAGCCGGCTCCACCGCTTCGCCATGCCCGCGCAGCAGCGTAACATCGAGGCGGTGTTGCAAGGCGGTCAGCGTTTCTTCCCAGCCGGACAAAAGGCAGTCCTTAAAATACATTTCGTTGGCAGGCACCACGAGGTCTCCGGTAAACAGCGCCTGCTCATGCTGCAAAAACAGCATCAGATCCCATGGCGAGTGCGCCTGGACCGGCACCTTTTCCAAATGCATCATAGCGCGGCCGATCGGGATATTTTCCCGCCCCTCGATTTCGATCAGGTTTACCGGCATCTGCATGCCTTGGTTTTTAATTTCCTCCCCGGCACCCTTTCCGGCAAAAACGGGAATCTGCCCGGTTTTGGCCAAAAGCGCATCCAGGCCCCAAACATGATCCGGGTGCGGATGGGTCAGCACCAGCGCGCAGATGGGCTTGCCGAACAGCTGCTGGCATTCCTGTACCATTTCCTCCGAGGCCTCTACGCTGGGCGCATCCACCGCCACAACGCCCTCGTCCGTTACAAGATAGCCGCCGTTGCACTGCCGGCGCGCATTTAAATCCCCCTGACGAAAATACAGCCGATCGCTGAGCTTTTCTATCGTGACACGGTTGCCCGTATAAACCAAAGGAAATTGCATTTCATTTTCCTCCCTGTTTTGCTATGCAATGTCTTTCTATTTTTTTTATAATAGCAAGGAGCGGGCCGCAATGCAAATCCCGCGCAAAAAACAACAGGGGGAATCTGTATGCTGAAGATGGGAAAATACCGCCATTTTAAGGGCGGCGAATACCAAGTGCTGGGGGTGGCTCTGCACAGCGAAACGCAGGAGCCGTATGTGGTTTACCGCGCGCTGTATGGCGAAGGCGGCCTTTGGATACGGCCGCTGTCCATGTTTTGCGAAACCATCACGCGCGACGGCAAAGCCCAGCCACGCTTTGCCTATGTGGGGCCGATGGAAACGGCATAAAAAAAACCCGGCGCCGCCGGGTTTTTTTCTTGTTTACTCCACGCTTTTCAGCGATTCCACCATATCGACTTTGCGGAGCTTTCGGCTCATCACCACGCTGACAATGAGGGTAAATGCCAGGGTCAGCACAGCGGCCAAAAGATAGCTTACCGGCAAAATTTGGCGGCCAAAGCGGATCATCTCCACCTCTACGCTGTTCATGATGTATAGGTGCAGGTATTTGCCGAATACAAATCCCACCAGAATGCCCAAAAGGCTCAGCCAAAGGTTTTCCCTAAATACGTAGAGGTCCACCTCGCGCCGCGTAAAGCCCAGCACCTTGAGCGTTGCGATTTCGCGTACCCGCTCGCCGATGTTGATATTGGTCAGGTTATACAATACCACAAACGCCAATAGCCCTGCGGAGAGGATCAGCACGATGACCACCGTCATCATATTATCCACCGTATCCTGAAACGCCTGGATGGTGGCGGTGTTGCTGGCCACCTGGGTGATATTTTCCAGCTCTAAAATGCCGGCGCGCAGCGATTCCTCATACGCGTTGTCCGTGCTGTCCGTTTTCACATACAGCTGGTTATAGGCGGGTGGTTCGCCAAAGACCTGCTCATAATCGTCTTGGCAAAGATAGACATAATGGTTTAGGTAATGCTCCGCCACCGCGGCAACGGGGATCTGCCGCCAGCCGTCGTCGGTTTTGATCTCCAGCATATCGCCCGGCGCCAGGCCCAGCGTTTCCGCCATTTTATCCGTGATGACAGCGCCGCCCGCCTTGAGGGAAAGCGGATCTTTTGTCTCTACATCGCGCAGCCTGATCCATTGGCTCATCGCTTCGCTTTGCTGCGGCACGGTAATATAGGCATCTACCTCTGTGCCGTCGCCGTTTTGGCCGCGCGTCTGCGTGCTTTTGACATACATCACGGCCGTATCCTGTACGCCCGGCTGCGCCTGCACGCCTGCCCGGCAGCTGTCTATCTCCGCCTGGGGCAGATTGTCTTTCATCGTAACGATGTCCTGATACTGGTACAGATCATCAAATTGAAGCGTGGCGATGGTGGAAATGCTGTCTCTGATGCCAAAGCCTATGAGCAGCAGCGCCGTGCAGCCTGCAATGCCCAGCACCGTCATGCACAGCCGTTTTTTGTAGCGAAACAGGTTGCGCGCCGTTACCTTGCCGGAAAAGCTCATGCGTTTCCAGAGGAAATGCACGCGCTCTAGCAAAATGCGCTTGCCGATCTTGGGCGCTTTGGGGCGCATCAGATCGCTGGGCTTATGCGATAGGCTGCTCAGCGACGCCCACAGCGTAGCCAGGAACGTGGTGCCTACCGCCATGGCGATGCTCATGCTTGCCAGATCGGCATACATCGGCGTATACAGCGTGGGCACATTGTAGATGGAATTGTATGCGTCAAAGATGACCTTCGGGAAAAACTGCATGCCAATGATCACGCCCAATAAGCTGCCCAGCAGGCTGGCGGACAGCGCATAGAACAAATACTTGGCCGCAATGGTTCCTTTTCCATAGCCCAGGGCCTTGCATACGCCCATGTTGTTGCGCTGCTCATCCACCATGCGCGTCATTGTCGTCAAACACACCAGCGCCGCGACCAGGAAGAAAAACGCTGGGAATACATTGGCAATGGCCTGCATTCGCTCGGCAGCAAAGCCGTATTCCACAAAGCCGATGTTGGTATTGCGATCCAGCACATACCATTCGCAGTCCGGCAGGTCGTCGATCTCCTGGCGCGCATCCAAAATTTCCTGCCAGGCGTCCTCCAGCTCCTGGTTTGTATTGGCCTTTTCCCTGTCCAGGGTGCGCTGCGCATCCTCCAGCTGCTTTTCGCCGGCAGAAAGCTGCGCTTGGCCCTCGGAAAGCTGCCTTTCCCCGTCCTCGATCTGCCTTTCCGCGCTTTGAAGCGCCGCCATTCCCTGGCTTGCCTGGTCGATGGCGCCCTGAAGCGCTGCCAGCTTTGCCCTGGCCTCGGCGTCCTGCTCCGGCGTTAAAAAGGGTTTGGACTGTTCATATTGCTCCTTGGCCTGTTCATACTGCGCTTGCTTTTCGGAGATCCATCCCTCCGCCTGGGACAATTCGGTATAGCTGGGATCCAGCTGGGCCACAAACGCTGCTACGCCCTCCTGCCATTCCTTGCGGCTGTCCGAAAGGGTTTTCTGGGTATCCTCCAGCGTTTTTCGATTGGCCGATAGTTCTTTTTTGCCGTCGTCGATGGTTTTCTGTGCATTGGCAAATTCCCTCTCTGCGGTATCCTTGCCGTCTTGGTACGCCTGCTCCGCGTCGGCCAATTCTTCTTTGGCCTTTTGGATCACATCGGTCTCCCAATCCTTGGTGCGCTGTTCACCCAGCGTTTCCAGCGCCGCGGTAACGGGCTCCACCGTCGTATCGTACACATCGTCATAGCTCATCATCGCCTTGGCGCCCGCCACGGTCAGCGTCACTTCGGTATAGCGATCCAAGCAAAAGGCCGTTTCGGGTACCATCAGAAAACCGGAAACCGTACCGTTGCCGATGGTGGCGCTGTCCCGCGACGTGCCGTTGTAAAGGGGCGAATTGGCAATGCCCACCACCGTAAACACATCGTCTTTGAGCGTATCGGAAATCTCATTTTCCGTGCCGCTGGAAACGCGGATGGTATCGCCGATGGAAACGCCGCTGGAAACAAGGCGCGCATCCGCCAGGCATTCGTTTTCCGCCTGCGGCAAGCGCCCCTCCAGCAGCAATGGGCGGTTGATGTCGTTTTCCGTACCCTGCTCTGGGTCCGGCGTCATGGAATAGACTTTGGCCACCAGGTTTTTCTCGTTTACCGAAGCCAACACATCCACCGTGTATCCAGCCCTGATCCCCTCTACGCCCTCCACCTGGGCGATGAGATCCAGATCCTCCTGCTCAAATCCTACGGTAGAAAGCAGGCGCACATCCATCAAATTTTGTTCGTCGTAGTAGGTATCCGCCGCCAAGCGCATATCCGGGCTGGCCGCACGGATGCCGGAGAAAAACGCGGCCCCGATGCCACAGATTAAAAAGATGGAAAAAAACCGGCCCAGCGTCCGCCTGATCTCGCGGAATGTATCCTTTTGAATCGCTCTCATCGCTTCACCACTCGATCTGATCCACGCTCAGCGGCTGTTCATTTTTGCGCTGCTCGGTCACCTGCCCGTTTTTGATGCGGATCACGCGGTCGCCCATAGGGATGATGCTGCTGTTGTGCGTGATGATGATCACCGTCATCCCCGTTTCGCGGCAGGTTCTCTGCAAAAGCGCCAAAATCTGCCGGCCGGTGCTGGAATCCAGCGCGCCGGTGGGCTCGTCGCAGAGCAGCAGCTTGGGGTTTTTGGCCAGCGCCCGCGCAATGGCAACGCGCTGCTGCTCCCCACCGGACATCTGGGCAGGAAAATGATTCATCCTGTCTTGCAGGCCCACCTGCTCCAAGGTCTTGGCCGGATCGAAATGGTCCTTGCAGATCTCTGTTGCCAGCTCTACGTTTTCCAGGGCCGTCAGGTTTTGTACCAGGTTATAGAATTGAAAGATAAACCCGATGTCGTTTCTGCGGTAGAGGGTCAGCTGCTTATCGTTTAGATGCTCGATGTGCTTTCCATCCACCACAATATCGCCGGATGTGGGCGAATCCATGCCGCCCAAAAGGTTGAGCACCGTGCTTTTCCCGGCGCCGGAAGGGCCGACAACCACGCATAGCTCGCCCTTTTCCACTTCAAAATCCACCCCTACAAGGGCCCTGGTTTCCACTTCGCCTGTCTTATACACTTTCTGAACATTCTTTAATTCCACAAATGCCATCTTTTTATCCTCTCCTGGGCACATAGACGCCACCAAACCTGCACACGTTTTGTTGCCCAAGGGTTGTTTTTGTTTCCATTACTAGATTAGCTGTTTTGCCAATGGTTTGTCAAACCATTCTCGCATAAGAATGGGGCAAATTACAGCCCGCCTGCCGTCATAAGTTCGTCTTTTTTCTCTGTAAAAGGGCCCTTTGTTGCTAGATACCGAAAAAGAGGGTATAATAAGGATACTTTGTAAAACGAATGTATAAGTTAGGAGCGGCCGGATGAAAACCCGTTTTTTAGATTATAAAAAGGCGATTTTATCCGCCATCAGCGCAGTGAATCTGCTGGCTATGGTCGGCATTTTTGCGTTCACCTGGTATAATTTTTATCTTCTGCAGATCGGTGCGCCGTTTTATTATCGGTATGGCAACTGGCTGTTTTTTTTCATTTATGCCATTGTGCTGTACGCCATTACCAGCGTGCTCGGCGGGTACCGCATCGGCCGCCTTCGGTGTTCAGAGATCATCTATTCCAACTTTCTCTCTCTGGCGCTCGGCAATGTGTTTACCTATTTGATTATGACGCTGATCGCGCGTAAGCCGCTGCCGGCCGGCCCATTTTTGCTGATGACGCTGGTAGAATACGCCGTGGCCGTGATCTGGGCAATTTTTTCCAGCTCGCTGTACCGCTCCATCTACCCGCCGCGGCGCATGCTGCTGGTATCCCATCAGCAAGCCTCCGCACATCTGATCGATAAGATGAATAAGCGGCCGGATAAATACGAGATCTGCGAATGCATCGACGTCAACGAGGATATCCATCTGATCCGCCAGAAGATCGATGCCTATGACGCCATTGTCATTTGCGATGTAGGCGCACAAATGCAGGAATTGCTCATCGATTACTGCTTCCGGGTGGACAAGCGGTTTTATCTGGTGCCCACCATCGAGCACATCATCATAGCCAATGCCTCTAAAGTGCATCTGTTCGATACGCCTTTGCTGCTTTGCCGCAACCAGGGTCTGCAGCCTGAACAGCGGTTTGCAAAGCGGGCTCTTGATCTGTTTGTTTCCTTTTTCGGCATCGTCGTTACCAGTCCGTTTATGCTTATCATCGCGCTGTGCATCTATTTATATGATCGCGGCCCCGTACTTTTCAAGCAGGAACGACTGACCATCGGCGGCAAAGTGTTTACGCTGTATAAGTTCCGCAGCATGGTCGTCGACGCTGAAAAAGACGGCGTTGCACGGTTTGCCAGCAAAAACGACAATCGAATTACGCCGGTTGGCAAGGTCATCCGCGCCATTCGGTTTGATGAGCTTCCCCAGCTGTTCAACATCTTCAAAGGCGATATGTCGCTGGTAGGGCCGCGGCCCGAGCGCCCCGAGATTGCCCAAGAATACGAAGCCACGCTGCCCAAATTTTCCTATCGGTTGAAGGTAAAAGCCGGGCTGACCGGGTATGCACAGGTCATGGGCAAATACAACACCACCCCGCAGGATAAGCTGCTGCTGGACCTGATGTACATTGAAAACTACTCCTTCCTGCTGGATATCCGGCTGTTGCTCATGACCGTCAAGATCTTCCTGATGCCGGATAGCACCGAAGGCGTAGAAGAAAGCGAAGAGTCCAAACCCACGTAAGCGTATCTCTATTTTGCCAAAGAAAAAAGCCTGTATTCCAAAATACAGGCTTTTGTTGTTTTCAGTTTAGTCTTCCACGATGATATCGCGGATCAGCTTTTCCACTTCCTTGTCCCAGAACGCCCAGGAATGACCCATGTTGCGCTCTTCGTGGAACTTCACCTGATAGCCCAGCGCCTTGGCGCGGTTTCGCATATCCACCGCAGAGGGAAACAGCGTATCCGCCGATCCGCAGGAGATATACAGCCTCGGCAGCGGCTTTTTCTGTTTGGCAGCCTGCTCCAGCAGGAAGTGCAGGTCGTTTTTGCTGCCCTTCATCGTGCCATGCGGCCCAAAGATGAATTCCTTGGTTTCCAAGACCACCTCGGTATCGCTCTTTTTGCCGCGCAGGTTTTGCCCTTCATGGGCAATCTGCTCTTTATCATCCTGCATAAGGGCTACGATATCCAGCGCTCCAGAGAAGCTGGCCGCAAAGCCAAACTTTTCAGGATACGTAAGGGCGATCTTCATTGCGCCATAGCCGCCCATCGAAAGCCCGGCCACATAGGTATTTTCCCGCTTGGGCGAAACGCGCAGATAGGTTTCGATGATGTGGGGCAGCTCCTCCGCCACATATTTTAAGTACGGCCAGCCGATGGCCTGGTCTGTGTAGAAATTGTTATGCATTTCCGGCATCACGACCACCATCTTCTTTTCCGATTCGTACAGATAGCGTTCAATGCTGGTATAGCTGGTCCAGGTATGCGCCGCGCCCTTTAGGCCGTGCAATAGGTACAAAACGGGAATTTCTTCGGTATCCGCCCCGCCTGCCAGCGCGCCGTAGATGTTGGCGTCAGGCACGAGCAGATGCACGGTCTGATGAAAATCCAGCACTTGAGAATGAAAATTGAATGTAATGTGCGCCATGCTTTTACGCCCTCCTTAGCTCTTTGCGGACCGGCAGCCAATCGATCAGCTTTTTGCCTTCGCTGTCCCAAAAATCCCACTCGTGGGCCATGCCCTCCTGCTCAAACTCGGTAAAGTCCACCTTTTTGTCTTTGAGGAATTTGCAGAAATCCTTATGTACGCCGTACAAGCTGTCATCCGTACCGCAGGAAACATACATTTTCGGAAGCTGTTTGCCGCTTTTTACCGCGCTGTCTACCACATGGTAAAGATCAAACTCCGTGCCTTCCAGGTCCTTGGGATTCTCCGTGCCAAAGACGGCCTTCATCTCCATCGGGGTAATGGCGTCCGCCTCTTGCCCTACGGACATATGCGCCACATCCAGCCCGCCAGAGAACGACGCCACCGCCGCATAGCGATCCGGGTTTTTCATTGCGATCTGCAGCGCGCCATAGCCGCCCATCGAAAGGCCAGCGATAAAGCGATCCTCCCGTTTTCCGGAAGCGCGGAATACCGTCTCGATAAAGTTTGGCAGCTCCACGGTCATATACGTGAAATACGCCCAGCCATTGACCATATCGGTATACCAGAAATTCTGCATGCCCGGACAAACGCAGATCATGTTTAGATCGCTGTGGTGCAGATAAGCTTCCATGTTGCTTCGCCGAAGCCACGCCGTGTGGTTGTCGGTATGTCCATGCAGCAAATACAGGACAGGCAGGTTTTCCGTAAACGGCTTTCCTAGCTGAGCCAGCTTTAGGTCCTTTGGCTCCGGCAGGAAAACGGTGACGGTTTGGTCAGAGTTCAATGCTTCAGAACGAAACGTCAGTTCCATCAACGCCATAAAGAATTCCTCCTTATTCCTTATAAGAGCGGACAAAGCATCCGCTTTCATGACAATGAAAACAATACATGAGAAAAAATGAATCCAACACAATGCTTACCTATTTATTATATCTTGCCATCCGGGGAAAGTCTAACGAAAATGGCGGCTCTTCCTTGTTTATTTTTTCACCAAATCTCCGGGCGCACATTTGCGCGCTTTTCCCGCGATTCTCCCTTTGTTTCCCCTGCCCAATAGTGTATAATAAGCTGAATCTCATAGATAGTATTGAAGAAAGGCGGTATGACACATGGCATTTGTGACAACCAAAGAAATGTTCAAAAAAGCATACGAGGGCGGCTATGCCGTAGGCGCGTTCAACGTCAACAATATGGAGATCATTCAGGGCATCACCGAAGCGGCCATTGAAAACCGCGCGCCGTTGGTGTTGCAGGTTTCCAAGGGTGCCCGTGCTTATGCCAAGCACGTGTATCTGATGAAATTGATCGAGGCGGCCATCCAAGACGCCGAGCAGTCTGCCGGGTTTGATCTGCCGGTGTGCGTGCATCTGGACCATGGCGACAGCTTTGAACTATGCAAAAGCTGCATCGACGGCGGCTTTACCTCCGTGATGATCGACGGCTCTTCCAAATCCTTTGAAGACAACATCGCACTGACCAAGCAGGTTGTGGAATACGCACACGATCACGGCGTGGTAGTAGAGGGCGAGTTGGGCACGCTGGCCGGCGTGGAAGACGAGGTCTGCGTTTCCGCAGAGGAATCCTCCTACACCCGTCCGGAAGAGGTGGAGGAATTCGTATCCCGTACCGGGGTGGATTCCCTGGCCATTGCCATCGGCACCAGCCACGGCGCTTATAAATTCACCGCTGCACAGTGCACGCGCAACGAAGAAGGCATCCTGATGCCGCCGCCGCTGCGCTTTGATATTTTGGACGAGGTATCCAAGCGCCTGCCCGGATTCCCCATCGTGCTGCACGGCGCTTCCTCTGTGCCGCAGGAATTTGTTAAGATCATCAACCAATACGGCGGCAAAATGCCGGATGCTGTGGGCATTCCGGAAGACCAGCTGCGCATCGCCGCCCAGAAAGCGGTTTGCAAGATCAACATCGACTCCGATCTGCGCCTGGCCATGACGGCCAGCCTGCGCCAGTATTTTGTGGAGCATCCGGATCATTTTGACCCGCGCCAGTACCTCTCGCCGGCCCGCACCGCCATCAAGGAAATGGTTTCCCATAAGATGGTGCATGTGCTGGGCTGCAACGGCAAAGCCTGAGCAAAGTACGATAGAGAAAAAGAGGAAGCGAATCGCTTCCTCTTTTTTCATGGTCTCACTTTTCCAGCTTTTTTCTGAGATAGAGCATTGCGTCCCTTGGCGTTCCTTTCAAAAACTCGGATTTAGGCAATACGATACAAAGCGTTTTGCTGTACAAAATCAATAGGTGTTTCGACTCGTATACCGCCGTGTACATCTCGTAGGGATATTGTTCTATGGTCAGCGAATTGCCGTTTTTGTCGTATCCAGCCATGGTCACTTCTGTTTCCCCCAAAAAACAGAACTTCTCCGCCGCATTTGTTTTCCGCTTCTCTAAATCGCGGTAATTGTTTTTCAATCTCACCCATATTATCACATTGACAATTACTATTGCTGCAAAAGTGAAAACATAAGACATATCCAATTCCGTTATGGCAAACAACGAGAGCATCACTGTAAAACACACACTAATGAAAAACTGTTTGGATCTGGTTAGAATTGTTCTGATGTACTCCCAATATATCTCTTGATTCATTTGCAGCTGGCAAACAAAGTGTGCCCTTTCTTCCAGTACCTGTCGGTTTTTCTCTTCCATTTGTTTTCTCTCTATCCACATTTATCATGTCATCGCCGTTCCAACTTTTTTATAAAGCTGCTTGGCAAACAAAAGCAGGATTTTCCGCTGTACTTATGCTCTTCTCTCCACTAGCTTACATGCACTTAGTGGTGTTGGCGGTGCAGCATCGCAGCGCCTACCAGCCCCGCATCGTTGCCGAGCTGCGCCAAGACCAGCTTGGTCGTTTGCTGGCCGGGGCGGGCATAGCTCTGGCCCTCCATGGCCTTTTCCAACGGGCGCATCAGTGCTTCCCCTGCCCCGGAAATGCCGCCCCCCAGGCAAAGGACGTCGGGGTCCAGGGAATTGACGACGTTGCTCAGCCCTACCGCCAAGGCTTTTACATAGAAATCCAGCACGGCCTGCGCCGTTGCATCCCCCATGGCCACGGCCTGGAACACCGTCTTGCCAGATACCTGCGAAAGCTGCGGCGCCGCCTGCCACAGCTTGGATTCCGGGTGCGCCTGCATAGCGCTCTGCGTCTGGCGGATCAAAGCGGGCGCTGCCGAATACGCTTCCCAGCAGCCGCGCCGCCCACAGTTGCACGGCTCGCCATCCATACAGATGACGGTATGCCCCAGCTCTCCGCCCGCCCAGTGTGCGCCGGCGTACAATCTTCCATCCAGCACCAGGCCGGTGCCCACCCCGGTGCCCAGCGTCACCGCTACCATAGAACGGCTGCCCCGCCCGGCGCCGGCATAGTATTCTCCCAACGCCGCCGCGTCTGCATCGTTTGCCAGGTAAACCGGGCAATGCACCCTTTTCTCTATCATGCTGCCCAGCGGCGTATTTTCGAAATTTAGATTGTTGGCAAAGCCCACCACCCCAGTCTGCGGGTTAACCGAGCCCGGCGTGCCAATTCCGACGCATTCAACCGGCGCCGGCGATTGCGTCATCATCTCCTCGATACAAAGCGCAATATCCACTGCAATCTCCTCTGCGCTGCGCGGCATTGCCGTCGGCCGGTGCCCACGGGCCAAAAGCCGTCCCGTTTCATCTGCCAGCGCCGCTACGATGTTGGTGCCCCCTAAGTCTACCCCAATGGTATATGGCATCGCTGCTCCCCCTTTTTCCCTTACAATTTATATTCTTAGTATATCATCTTTTCCCCTTCCCGTCTCTTGCTTGACATTCTCCCTTCCCATCGGGTATGCTCAGTGTCGACAATGTAACGCATGGCTCGTTATGCATAGGAGGTAGTATCATGTCTGAAAAATGTGAAATCGGCCTGATTGGCCTGGCCGTGATGGGCCAAAACCTGGTGCGCAACATGGCGCGCAACGGGTTCAAAGTTGCTGTATATAACCGGACCTCTGCCAAAACCAAAGCATTTGTGGAGTCCGTGCCCGAAAAAGGCATTGCGCCCGGCTATACGTTGGAGGAATTCGTCGGCCTTTTGGAAAAGCCGCGCCGCATCATGCTGATGGTACAAGCCGGCAAGGCGGTGGATGCCGTGATCGACGAGCTGCTGCCTTTGCTTTCCCCCGGCGACCTCATCATTGACGGAGGCAATTCCTTTTTTAAAGATACCATTCGCCGCACCAAAAAGGTGGAGGCGGCCGGGCTTATGTATATGGGCGCCGGCGTATCCGGCGGCGAGGAGGGTGCGCTCAACGGCCCCAGCATCATGCCTGGCGGCACGCAGGAAGCCTGGAAGGCCATCGGCCCCATCTTCCGTACCATCTGTGCTAAATCCGACGGCGAGCCGTGCTGCGATTATGTAGGGGCGGACGGCGCCGGCCATTATGTAAAGATGACACACAACGGCATTGAATACGGTGATATGCAGCTGATCTGCGAAGCGTACTTTTTGATGCGTGAGCTGCTCGGCATGTCTGCGCCTGAAATGGCCGAGGTCTTCAAAAAATGGAACCAGGGCGTACTGGACAGCTATCTCATCGAGATTACGGCGGATATTCTCAGCCAGACCGATGAAAAGACCGGCAAGCCCATGGTGGATGTGATCCTGGACAGCGCCGGGCAAAAGGGCACCGGCAAATGGACCAGCCAGGAGTCCTTGGAGCTTGGCGTAGCGGCGCCCACTGTGGCGGAGGCCGTCTTTGCACGCTGCATGTCCGCTGCCAAGCAGCGCCGGGTAGAGGCCAGCCGGCTGCTGCCCGCCGATGTGCAGCCTTTTACCGGCGACAAGCAAGCCTTGATCGACGACATCGAGCAGGCCCTGTACGCCTCCAAGATCTGTTCGTATGCCCAGGGCTTTGATATTCTGCACCAGGCAGCAGAGGAATACCATTGGGATCTGCATTATGGCGATATCGCGCTGATGTGGCGCGGGGGCTGCATCATCCGCGCCCGCTTCCTGGGCGAAATCAAGCGCGCCTACGATGCCAATCCTGCGCTTTCCAACCTGCTGCTGGATCCCTACTTTACCGGGGTCATCGAAAAGGGCCAGGCATCCTGGCGGCGCGTGGTCGCTGCCGCGGCGCTCAGCGGCATTGCTGTGCCCTGCTTCTCCTCTGCGCTGGCATATTACGATAGCTTCCGTACGGCCAACCTGCCAGCCAACCTGCTGCAAGCGCAACGCGATTATTTTGGCGCGCATACGTTCCAGCGTGTGGATGAGGAAGGCGTTTTCCATCATCACTGGTTCTAAGGTTTCCAAAGCCGCTGCGCTGCAGCGGCTTTTTTCAATGGATTGAAGGAGGTTTCCCATGCAAATTGAAAACGCACGCCCGGAGGACGCGGCTGAGCTGGTACCGCTGATGGATCAGCTGGTGGATACGCCGGCAGAGTTATCGCTCGTTGAGCAGACGCTGGTCCGCATCCTGGCGGATCCGGCGTATCATCTGCTGGTTGCCCGCGAACAAGGACATATCCTGGGCACGATGATGGGCATTTTGTGCTATGATCTCACCGGCCGCTGCGAGCCGTTTATGGTGGTGGAAAACGTCGTCACCGCTGCCTCCGCCCGCGGCAAGGGCGTAGCGCGCGCCTTGATGGCCGAGCTGGAGCGCATCGCCCGGGCGCATCACTGCACCTGTATGATGCTCTGCTCCGGCCAGGAGCGCACAGGCGCGCACGAGGCGTACCGCAGGATGGGCTTTTCCGATACCATTACCAAGGGCTTTAAGAAAATGCTGTAAGATGCTTTGGCGCGCCGGCATCCAGGCGCGCTGTTTTTTTCTCTTGACTCTCACACAATGGCAGGCTGTATTCTCATCCTGAGCTCAAAATACCCCCTAGGAGGACGATAAACCCCATGCTGAAAATCGGCGACTTTTCCAGGCTATCCAGGATGAGTGTGCGCATGCTGCGCCATTATGACGAGCTGGGCCTATTGACGCCCCTGCATACCGACCCTGCCAGCGGCTACCGCTATTACAGCCCCGCCCAGCTGTCGCGCGCCAACCGCATCCGCGCTTTCCGCGATATGGGCTTTGGCCTGCAAAGCATCGGCCTGCTCTTGCAGCAGGGCGACGACAAGGACGCGATCCGGGCCCAGCTCTACGCCCAGCGCGCTGCGCTCCAAACCCAGCTGGAGACGACAAGCCGGCAGCTGCGCTTGTTGGAAGGCGCCCTTTCTCAGCTCCGAAAGGATGATTTTTCTATGCAGTACAACGTGACCCTCAAACAATTGCCCGCTATGCCGGTGGCCAGCGTGCGCGGACAGCTTCCCAGCTATGCTGAGGAGAGGCGGCTCTGGCATCTTCTGATGGAGGAAACCGCTGCCCATCTTTCCCCTGCCCAGCCCTGCTATTCCCTTGCCATTTTCCATGACAGGGAATTTAAGGAATCGCAGGTGGATGTGGAAATCCAGATGACGGTCAAACAGCTATCCCCCGATACCGAGCATATCAAATTCAAAATGACAGAGCCGGTACAGTTTGCCTCCGCCATTTTCCAGGGCGGCTATGAAAAGATCGGCGAAGTTAACCAGGCCGTGGCGCATTGGGTAGAGGAAAACGGCTATGCCTTTGCCGGCAGCATGTTCAACATCTATCACGTCGGCCCGCACCAAACCCAAGACCCAGCAGACTATGTGACGGAGGTCTGCTATCCCGTACAAAAATAACCAGCTTCGGGCGTATGGCATAGGCTATACGCCCATTTGTTTTGAAAAAAGCCTGCGTTTTGACCGCTTTTCTTTGCAATACACATTGACTTTGCCAACCGCACTGGCGTATAATCAATGCTTGAAGTCCGTGCCCTGTGCACGGTCTTTTCACGATATTTGAGATACGCAGGGCCCCGCCCTGTTTAGATTTGAAGGGATTTACTATGATTAGAAATGATTTGCGCAACATTGCCATCATTGCCCACGTTGACCACGGCAAAACCACCTTGGTGGATGAATTGCTAAAACAGGGCGGTATCTACCGCGATAACCAGGTTGTCGAGGAGCGCGTGATGGACAGCAACGACCTGGAACGGGAGCGCGGCATCACGATTTTGGCAAAGAACACCTCGGTGCATTACGGCCATACCAAGATCAACATCGTGGATACGCCGGGGCACGCCGATTTTTCCGGCGAGGTGGAGCGCATCCTCAAGATGGTCAACGGCGTATTGCTGCTGGTGGATGCGGCCGAAGGGCCGATGCCGCAGACGCGCTTTGTCTTACAAAAGGCATTGGAACTCAACCATCCCATCATCATCGTCATCAATAAGATCGACCGTGCGGATGCCCGCATCGACGAGGTCGTGGATGAGGTATTGGAGCTGTTGATGGATCTAAACGCCAGCGACGAGCAGCTGGACAGCCCCATTCTCTACTGTTCCGGCCGGGCAGGCGCCGCTTCGGACAAGCCGGACGATGTGGAAGGAAAAAACCTGGAGGTGCTGTTCCGCACCATTTTGCAGCATATCCCTGCGCCGGAGGGAGACGAGGCCGGCCCGCTGCAAATGCTTGTTTCCTCCATCGACTATAACGACTATGTCGGCAGAATCGCTGTCGGCCGCATCGAACGCGGCTCTATCCATGCCAACAGCGAGGTGATGGTATGCGATTACCATGAAAAGCATAAGCCGTACCGCTCTAAGATCGTCAACCTCTACCAGATAGATGGGCTAAAGCGCGTGCCTGCCGAAAGCGCAACGGTGGGCGATATCGTCTGCCTTTCCGGCATCACGGACATCACCATCGGCGACACCGTAACCGCCGTGGACGCACCGGAAGCGCTGAGCTTTGTAAAGATCGAAGAGCCCACCGTAGAGATGACCTTTGCCGTCAACGACAGCCCGTTTGCCGGCAAGGAGGGCAAATATGTGACCTCCCGCCAGATTCGGGACCGTCTATTTCGGGAATTGCTCAAGGACGTGTCCCTGCGGGTGGAGGACGGCGATACCACTGATACCTTCCGCGTGGCAGGCCGCGGCGAAATGCACCTTTCCATCCTCATAGAAACTATGCGCCGCGAAGGGTATGAATTTTCCGTTAGCACGCCCAAGGTGCTGTATAAGCAGATCGACGGCAAAACCTATGAGCCGGTGGAGCGTTTGCTCATCGATGTGCCGGAGGAATCCGTCGGTACCATCATGCAGAAGATGAGCGCCCGCAAAGGGGAGATGATGCAAATGCATCAGCAGGGCAGCCGGATGCGCTTGGAATACCTCATCCCCACCCGCGGCCTTTTGGGATACCGCAACGAGTTTTTGACGGATACCCGTGGCGAAGGGGTGCTCAATGCCGTGTTTGATAGCTACCAGCCCTTTAAGGGGGAGGTCACCCGCCGCTTCACCGGGTCGCTTGTGGCTTTTGAAGCGGGGGACGCTGTGGCCTATGGCCTATACAACGCCCAGCAGCGCGGCGCGCTGTTTATTGAGCCCGGCACCGCGGTGTACGAGGGCATGGTAGTAGGCCAAAGCCCAAAGATGGAGGATATCATCGTAAACGTCTGCAAGCGCAAACAGCTGACCAATATGCGCGCTTCCGGCAGCGACGACGCGCTGCGCCTGACCCCTGCCAAGCAAATGAGCCTGGAGGCCTGTTTGGAATTCTTGGCCGATGATGAGCTTTTGGAGGTTACGCCCAAAAGCCTGCGCATCCGCAAACGCATTTTGGATAAGGCGGCGCGCCTGCGTGCCCAAAGCAAAAACAAATAACGCTCTACAAAAGAGCACGGCGCAAGGCCGTGCTTTTTTTGCATCGAAAAAGCCATCCGGGCCCCGGATGGCTTTTGTCTGCCTGTGTCTTACCTGTCATCTATGTACCGCGCACAGAGGCGGGCGGCTGTTAAATCCGCAGCCGGCGCTTGGCCGGTGCTGCGTTGCCGCTGGGTTGGTCTTTGCCAACATACGGGCGTTTGGTTCGCCCAGCGCCAAAAGCGTTTCTCTTCCCTTCTCTCGGCGCTTCTATTTGATTCTCTGCGTTGTCTTCGCAGAAATGGTTTTCAATCTTTTTTCTTTGGGGGGAACTATGTTTGGTACTCTCCGTTTGGCTAACCCATCGTGCGCCTCCTTTCCTTTCCACGGCTTCATCATACCGGTAAATTATGGTATGCAGTTGGCCAAAATCCAAAACATTTTGCCCCAATGCGAAAAAAAGGGCAGGAAGAAATGATCCCCCTGCCCTTTTTTATGCTGATTTGCCCCATGCACCGGCCTTTGGCCCTTGGCCGCAATGCGACATATTTTTGCCGCATTACGGATGAAGCATGCACTCTCCCAATGTCAATTCCAGCTTTTCCAACAAAACATGCTCTAGGTCAATGATGGCCTCTAGCGTTTGGCGCACGGATTGGCCCACGGCCAACCCATCGCTTGCACAGGCTGCGTGGGCGCCTCGCATCAGCCGCTGTGCTTCTGCGGCCAATAGGTTGGCAATGCCCATTTCCTCCCTGGCGATGGATTCGAGCAACTGTGCCCTTGCGGATTGTAGGCTGCACGGCTGCTTTGCTTGGCAGCGGCATGCGGGCCGCTGCGACCGTACCATGCCCGCCTGGGATGCCTGTTGCGCGGCATAGCGCTGGGCCGTTTGGCCATCGCCCTGCCCTGTCATCTGGCATGTATGCGGATGCGGCTGCCGGCTGTATGGCGGGCAGCATCTGCGAAACATCATCTTTTGTTCCTCCTTACCTCAGTTTGCTATATACTACGCAAAATTCGGCGCTTTGGTGTCTGGCGTCCCTCGGGCAAATGCCCTATAATAGAAGTAACTTTCGTGTAACCATAAGGAGGGAATTTAGCATTATGTCTGAGCGATATGCATACGCACAGCAGCAATATCAAGCCATTGGGGTGGATACCGAGCAGGCGATAGAAAAGCTGTCCCGGCTGCCGGTTTCCATTCATTGCTGGCAGGGAGACGATTTAACCGGCTTTGAAAACCGCGGGGGTACCTCCGGCGGTATCCTGGCCACTGGCAATTTTCCCGGCAGGGCAACCACGCCGGAGCAGCTGATGCAAGATCTGGATACGGCCTTTTCCCTAATCCCTGGGAAAAAGCGTTTGAATTTGCATGCCGTTTATGCCGTAACAGGCGGTAAAAAGGTAGACCGTGATCAGCTTTTGCCAGAGCATTTTGAGGCCTGGGTGGAATATGCCAAAGCGCGTGGGCTGGGCTTGGATATGAACCCCACCTATTTTTCCCATGAAAAGGTCAAAGACGGGCTGACCCTTTCCAGCCCTGATCCCGAAGTGCGGCGGTTTTGGATCGACCATACCAAGGCCTGCCGGAAAATCGCAGAGTATTTCGGCAAAGAGCTGGGCACGCCGTCGCTGGTAGACGTCTGGATCCCAGACGGGCTCAAAGATGTGCCGGCCGACCGCATGGGCCCCCGCAAACGCTTAAAGGAATCGCTGGATGAGATCTACGCGCAGAAAGTAGATCCGCATTGCGTCATCGACTGTATGGAGGCCAAGCTGTTTGGCATCGGGGTGGAATCCTATACCGTAGGCTCGCATGAATTTTACATGAATTATGCCGCCAAAAACGATTTGGTGTATCTTATCGACAACGGGCATTTTCATCCGACAGAATCGTGCGCAGATAAACTGTCCTCCCTGCTGCTATTTAGCGACAAGGTGGCGCTACACTTGACGCGCGGCGTGCGGTGGGACAGCGACCACGTCATCGCGCTGGACGATTCTTTGAAGGAAATGTGCCGCGAAATCGTGGCCTGTGACGCGCTGGACCGCGTCATCATCGGCTCGGATTATTTTGATGCCTCCATCAACCGCGTGGCGGCCTGGGTCATTGGGGCGCGCAACATCCAAAAGGCCTTTTTGTATGCGCTGCTCATTCCGCATGCCTCGCTGGCCGCTTTGCAGGATGAAGGCCGCTTTACCGAGCTTTTGGCCATGCAGGAAGAGATCAAGACCTTCCCGTTTACCGATGTATGGGTGGAGTATTGCCGACGGATGAAAGTGCCTGCCGGCCCGGACTGGATGAAAACCATCCACGCCTATACCGAGGAGGTTTTAAGCAAACGCTAACACAACAAAAAACGCCTGTAAACCAGGCGTTTTTTTATTCTCTGAAATCTTGCGTTTCCAAGGGCTTCGGCCTTTCCTCTCTTTCAAAGGGATCGTATCCGCCACTGCCGTAATACTCGTTTATCAAGGTCTGTTTGCCCATGAGAAACGCATTTTCATAAGCATGATACTCGACAGTAACATCCAAAAAGCTGTTGACCACCGCCAGCATTTTCTGCCCGTCGCGCAGCACCACGTGCTCCGGTTCATGCGAAAACGCAAGGCCGAGCAGCCCGAATTGCAGCATGCCCCAAGAAACGGCCGCGCCCAAACACAGCAGCAGCGTACTACCGACCCAATGGAGCGTTTCATGCCCATAGCCCGCTTCTTTGTTTTCGCCGGATTTGGTGATAAGGATGCTCGCGCCGGTAAGCACCGCTGCGATGAGCAGGGGCGGGATCACCAAAAAGCCCACCGTTGTAAGCCAAGGCCGCCAAGCATAGCCCCATAGGCTCAGCAAGGCGCTGCTGAGTACACCCAGCATCCCCAGCCCCATGGCCCCGCCGCCGCAAATTGCCAGCAGGATCCATCTGCCTTTCATGGCGTTCTCCTTTCATAGGCTTCTCCCGCTATCTTCCGTTATTCCATCCAGGAAGGGTTTTCGCCCGTGCCGGCGTCTTCTATGGAAAGATCCGGCGTCTCCACGGCATCAGCTTCACAAAACAACGCCTTATCCCCCATAAGAAATGCGTTTTTATAGGCATAATAATACACGCTGGTGTCTCCCAGAGAGCTATCTTCCACCACTACCACCTTTTGTCCGCCCCTCTCTGCAACATATTCCGAAGTATCGGAGAACCCATACAAAATCATGCCAAAGCCTCCGATCCCAAGACAAAGAAACCCTGTTGCGATCAACAAAACGAAGGTTTCTATCGTCTTTACCACCACGGAGCTTTCTTCCCACTTATCGGCAACGGTGCCTTTGATTGCTCTGCCCATCACCGTCAAAACTGCCGCAACGAGCAGCACAGTCGGCACCACAATAGCCGCCGACAGCACCCAGGGCCGAAAGGCGCAGCCAAACCATCCCAAGCATTTATCCAGCAGCGGAATGCCCAGGAAAACAGCTCCCGCTGCCATGGCCAGTACCACTGCTGTTTTCCCTGTCTTGCTCATTTTTCATGCTCCTTAAACGAAGGGGACAAAATAAGGGAGGATCCAAGGCGCTCCCCTATTGTATGATGGCTGAATGATTTTTTATTTCAATTTCCGGCTGCCGGGCTTTACCAGCTCCAAGCCCTGTTCGCACAGCGGGCACTGGGACGGCTCATAGGATTGGATCTCCGTTTCGTATGCGGCCTCAAACGGCACGCCGAAATCGATTTTGCCGCCGCTGCGGTCTACCACGACGCAGACGCCGACCACCTCTGCCTTGGCCTCGGCTACGATATCCATAACCTCGCGCACGCTGCCGCCGGTGGTCACGACGTCCTCCACCACCAGCACCTTGGCGCCTTCCGGGATAGAGAAGCCGCGGCGCAGCGTCATCGCGCCGTTTTCACGCTCTGCAAAAATGTTGGGTACTTTGAATTGGCGCGCCATTTCATAGCTCATGATGATGCCGCCCACCGCAGGCCCCACCACCATGTCTATCTTCTGCCCGGCAAAGCGGTCTGCCAGATCTTTGCAGATCATCTCGCTGTATTCCGGATATTGGAACAGCTTGGCACACTGCATATACCGATTGCTGTGGCGGCCGCTGGTCAAAAGAAAATGCCCTTCCAGCATCAAACCCGTTTGTTTGAAAATGCGTTCCATTTCTGCTCTATCCATCTTCTCTGCCTCCTAAACTCTCAGTTGCCCTATGATCTCTTGCACGGAGGACAGGCCCTCCTCCGCCAAAATCTGTTCCATCTCCTCGGCAATGCGCACGCAGGCATATGGATCGTACAGATTCGCCATGCCCACCTGCACGGCGCTGGCGCCGCACAGCATGAATTCCAGCGCATCCAGGCCGCTGTCTATGCCGCCCATGCCGATGACCGGCACGTTGACCGCCTGCGCTACCTGGTATACCATCCGCAGCGCCACCGGCTTTACCGCCGGGCCGGACAGGCCGCCCGTTACATTGGCCAAAATGGGCCGCCGGGCGCGGAAATCCACCGCCATGCCCGTAAGGGTGTTGATCAGCGAAATGGCGTCCGCCCCTGCCTTTTCCGCAGCCAGGGCGGTTGCCGTGATGTCCGCGGTATTGGGCGTCAGCTTGACCACCAGCGGCTGTGTACAGTGCGCCTTGGCCGCGCTTACCACCTCGTATACCTTATCCGGATACACGCCAAAGGCCACGCCGCCTTCCTTCACATTGGGACAGGAGATGTTTAATTCTACCATATCCACCGGCTGGTTGGCCAATTTTTCTGTCATATAGGCATAGTCTTCCACGCTGCTGCCCGCCACATTCGCCAAAATGCGGCAGTTTAGCTTGGCCAGACGGGGCAGCTCCACCTCCAAAAACGCATCGATGCCCGGATTTTGCAGGCCCACGCTATTGAGCATGCCGCTGGGCGTTTCCGCAATGCGGGGGGCGGGGTTGCCCAGCCTCGGTTTGGGCGTTAGGCCCTTGATGCTGATGCCGCCCAGGGCGTTTAGGTCCACATACTCCGCCATTTCCTGCCCAAAGCCAAAGCAGCCGGAAGCCGCAATGACGGGATTTTGAAACGGTACCCCGCAGACCGATACCGACAGATCCGGCTTATTCATCCAGCATCACCTCCCGCAGCAAAAATACCGGGCCATCCTTACAGACCCGTTTATACGTAAAGCTGCCGTCCTGGCGTCTGATTTTGCAGTTGCACACCAAGCAGGCGCCGATGCCACAGCCCATGCGCTCCTCCAACGAAACAAAGCAGGGGATGGGATACGGCTCCACCGTTTTTTTCAACGCCTTCATCATAGCAGACGGCCCGCACGCATAGATGGCATCATAGTGGTTTTCTTTGAGCAAAGTTTCCACCTTTTGTGTCACAAAGCCTTTTTCCCCCATGCTGCCGTCCTCTGTTAGGACGTTAAAATCATGCGCCAAATGCTGGAAATACCAAAGCCGGTAGCTGACCTTTTGGCTGCGGAAGCCAAGCACAACATCAAACTCAATATCGCGGTTGTGCAGCAGCAGGTTTTCCAGCGGCGCTGCGCCCATGCCGCCGCCCACCACCAAGGCGCGGCGGACGCCCTTGGTTGAAAATTCGTTGCCCAGCGGCCCCAGCACATCCAAAAAATCGCCGGCGCCTACATGCGACAGCAGCCTGGTGCCCTTCCCTTTGATCTGATAGATGAGTGTCAGCGTGCTCTCCTCGCTGCGCGCAATGCTGATGGGACGCCGAAGCAGCGTAGCGTCGCCGCCGGGAATTTTCACATGGACAAACTGCCCCGGCTCCGCCACATCGGCAATGGGTGTAAACAGCGTCAATTCATAGATGCCATGGGCGATCTGCTCGTGGCTGACCACCCTGGCCATAGGCTGTTTCATTGGTCTCCTCCCTGTAATTCGTGTAAGCCGACCGGGGTTACGTCCTTTTCCGTGAGCCCCAGCTTTAGCCCGGCCACCAGCGCTGCGGCAGTATCCAGGCTTGTCAGGCATGTAATTTTATACTCCGTGGCCGCGCGGCGCAGACGGAACCCGTCGCGTTCGCTGTGGCGGCCTTTGGTCGGCGTATTCAAAATCAGGCATACTTCGCCGGAATGGATCAGATCCATCATATTGGGCGAAGGCTCCTTGATGCGCCGCACCATATTCGTCGGCACAAAGCTCTTGTTCAGGACCTGGGTGGTCCCGGCTGTGGCGTAAAGCTTATACCCCAGGGCCGCCAGGTCCTCGGCGATGGGCAGCACATCCTGCTTATCGTTGTCCGCGATGGACAGCAGCACCGCCCCCTTCTGCGGGATGGTCATCCCCGCGCCCATCAAACCCTTTAACACGGCGCGGGTATAGTCTCTGTCTACGCCCAGCACCTCGCCGGTGGATTTCATCTCCGGCCCCAGGCTGACCTCCAGCTGCGGCAGCTTTTCAAACGAAAATACCGGCACCTTGACGGCATACGAGCCGCCCCACGGCGCCAGGCCGGTTTGGTAGCCCTGGCTTTGCAGCGACTGGCCCAATACCGCATTGGTGGCCAGCTGGATCAGCGGCACGCCCGTGACCTTGCTGATATACGGCACAGTGCGCGAAGAGCGGGGGTTTACCTCGATCAGGTACAGCTCGTTGGCATAGACGATGTACTGGATGTTGATCATGCCGACCACATGCAGCTCATGCGCCAACTTGATGGTGGTATCGATCATCTTTTGCTGAAGCCGGGGGCTCAGCGATACGGCCGGGTACACCGAGATGGAATCGCCCGAATGGATGCCGGCCCGCTCGATATGCTCCATGATGCCGGGAATCAGTACATCCTTGCCATCGCAGATGGCGTCCACTTCAAATTCCTTGCCATAGAGATATTTATCCACCAGAATGGGATGCTCTTGCTCGTTGATCTGGATGATGGCCATATATTCGCGGATGTCCGCGTCGTTCCAGGCAATCTCCATGCCCTGGCCGCCCAGCACATACGAGGGGCGCACCAGCACGGGGTAGCCCAGCTGGTTGGCGGCCTTGAGCGCTTCTTCGGTGGTAAACACCGTATGGCCCGCCGGGCGCGCCATGTGCAGGCGTTCCAGCAGCGCGTCAAACTCCTCCCTATCCTCGGCGGCGTCAATATCCTTGAGCTGCGTGCCCAGGATGGGAACGCCGGCCGCCTCCACATCCTTGGCCAGCTTGATGGCGGTCTGCCCGCCGAACTGCACCACCACGCCCACAGGCTGCTCCACATCCAGGACGTTGAGCATTTCCTCGGTGGTCAGCGGCTCAAAATACAAGCGGTCGGAGGTATCAAAGTCGGTGGATACCGTTTCCGGATTGTTGTTGATGATGACGGTATCATACCCCGCCTTTTTCAGCGCCCAGATGCAGTGTACCGAGCAATAGTCAAATTCCACGCCCTGGCCGATGCGGATGGGGCCGCTGCCCAGCACCACCACGGTTTTCTGTTCGCTTTTGTGCGCTTCGTTTTCTTCCTCGTAGGTAGAATAGTAATACGGACTGACGGCATCAAACTCCGCTCCGCAGGTATCCACCATCTTATAGGTGGGCAAAACGCCCCATTGCTTGCGCAACGTGCGGATCTCCAGTTCTGTTTTGCCCACCCAGCCGGCAATGGCCTTGTCCGCCATGCCCAGGCGTTTGAGCTGTTTCATCGTCTCCGGCGTTAAATAGCCAAAGCCCTGCTGCTTGACGGTTTCTTCCAAAGCGACAATGTTATGCAGTTTATCCAAAAACCATAGGTCTATTTTTGTAATGTCGTGGATGGTATCGTACGATACGCCGCGGCGCAGCGCCTCCGCCACGCAGAAGATGCGTTCATCGTCCTGGGTATGCAGCGCCTGGACGACCTGCTCATCCGTCAAGGCCGGCCCCCTGCGCCATTCCATGGAATGCATGTTGAGCTCCAGCGAGCGCACCGCCTTTTGCAGAGCGGCTTCAAAGCTGCCACCGATGCTCATCACTTCGCCGGTGGCCTTCATCTTGGTGCCCAGCGTCCTGTCCGCTTTGGTGAATTTATCAAACGGCCAGCGCGGGAACTTGACAACGACATAATCCAGCGTGGGCTCAAAGCAGGCAAAGGTCTTGCCCGTTACGGCGTTGGGGATCTCATCCAGCCCATAGCCGATGGCAATTTTGGCGGATACCTTGGCAATGGGGTAGCCGGTGGCCTTGCTGGCCAGCGCCGACGAGCGGCTGACGCGCGGGTTTACCTCGATGACGGCGTACTGCATGCTGTCCGGATTCAAAGCATACTGCACATTGCAGCCGCCCTCGATGCCCAGTGCGCTGATGATGTTGATGGAAGCCGTGCGCAACATTTGGTACTCGGCATCGCGCAGGGTTTGCGACGGCGCTACGACGATGCTATCGCCGGTATGCACGCCCACCGGGTCTACGTTTTCCATATTACACACGATGATGCAGGTGCCGTTTTTATCCCGCATCACCTCGTATTCGATCTCTTTCCAGCCCGCAATGCTCTTTTCGATGAGGCATTGGTGCACGCGGGACAGGTGCAGGCCGTCGGCGCAGATCTCCGCCAACTGGCCAGCGTTGTCCGCGATGCCGCCGCCCGTGCCGCCCAGCGTGTAGGCGGGCCGCACAATAACGGGATAGCCCACCTTTTCCGCAAAGGCCAGCGCCTGGTCCACCTGCGTTACAATTTCGCTTTCTATGCAGGGCTCGCCGATTTTTTCCATCGTTTCCTTGAACGCCTCGCGGTCCTCCGCCTTGCGGATGGAATCCACGTTGGTGCCCAAAAGGCGCACGCCCTGCTCTTCCAAAAAGCCGCATTCCGCCAGCTCCATGGCAAGATTCAGCCCTGTCTGCCCGCCGAGGGTGGGCAGGATGCTGTCTGGCTTTTCCTTGCGGATGATGTTTTTCACAACCTCGGCATGCAGCGGCTCTAAGTACACCTTGTCTGCAATGTCGGTATCCGTCATGATGGTCGCCGGGTTGGAGTTGATGAGCACCACCTCGATGCCCTCCTCCTTCAAGGCCCGGCAGGCCTGTGTGCCCGCGTAGTCAAACTCCGCAGCCTGGCCGATGATGATGGGGCCGCTGCCGATGACCAATACTTTTTTGATATCCTCGCGTTTTGGCATGGTACGCCTCCTTACATCATTGCCACAAACCTGTCAAACAGGTAAGCGGTATCCTGCGGCCCCGGCGCAGCCTCCGGATGAAACTGCACGGTAAAGCTCGGGTGGTCGGTATAGACAAGCCCTTCGATGGTCTGGTCGTTCCAGTTGACATGGCTGATGCGCATATTATCCTTCAGCGACGCAGCGCTGACGGTGTATCCGTGGTTTTGGCTGGTGATGCACACCCGCCCGCTGGATAGATCCTTGACCGGATGGTTGGCCCCACGATGGCCGTATTTCAGCTTTTCGGTATCCGCGCCGTTTGCCAGCGCCATAAGCTGATGCCCCAGGCAGATGCCAAAGATCGGCCTTTGGCCGATGAGCTTTTTCACTTCCTCGATGATGCTGCCGTTGTCCTTGGGGTCGCCCGGCCCGTTTGTCAGCATGATGCCGTCCGGGTTCCAGGCCAATACCTCCGCCGCCTTTGTAAACGCGGGAAACACACGGAGCGCACAGCCCCGCACTTGCAAAGAGGTCAAAATGGATTTTTTCAGGCCGAAATCCAGCACGGCTACGCGCTTGCCCTGCCCCGGCAGCGCATAGGCCGCTTGGCAGGTCACCTGTTGTACGGGGTGGTCGATACGGATGCGCCGGATCTGCGCAAAATCCTCCTCTGTCGGCGGCGCCAGGCACAGCCTGCCGCGCAGGGTGCCATGGTTGCGCAAACGCTTTGTCAGCATGCGGGTATCAATGCCGCACATCGCCATGATGCCCGCCTGCTTTAGGTAAGCATCCAGATCTTGCTGGCATTTCCAGTTGCTGGGCAGCTGGCTGTATTCGCGCACGATAAAGCCGCGCACCTGCGGGTGGGCAGATTCCGGGTCGCTGTCGTTTACACCGTAATTGCCGATGAGCGGATAGGTCATGGTGACGATCTGCCCGCAATAGGAGGGGTCCGTCAGCACCTCCTGATACCCCGTCATCCCTGTATTGAATACCACTTCGCCTTCGGTCTGGTGCAGCGCGCCAAACGCCTGGCCTTGGTATACGCTTTTATCTTCCAATGCCAAGTATGCTGTTGCCATGTTTGTTTTGTCTCCCTTTACAGCGGCAGATGCGCTGCCAGGTCCTCCTGCATGCGCTGGGCAGCCTCCACCGCTGCCTCTACCGCCGGCTTGTCCGTTTTCTGCCAAGCCGTTAAAATGCCGCGCGAGTTGTTGACGATGGCACCGCCGCCCTTTTCATCAAACATCCCCGCGATGTCCTTGGCCGAAGCGCCCTGCGCGCCATAGCCGGGCAGCAGGAAAAACGTATGCGGCATGCGCTTTCGCAGCAGCGCGCCCTGGGTGGGGTGCGTGGCCCCTACCACCGCGCCGCAGTTGGAATAGCCACGGCTGCCGATGTTGGCCTGCCCCCAGGCCTCCACCAGATCCCCTACGGCCTCAAACACGGTACGCCCGTCCGCAAGGCGCAGATCCTGCACATCCACCGAGGAGGGGTTGCTGGTCTTTACCAGCGCAAACACTGCCTTTTCGCTGTTGGCCTGCAAAAACGGCAGCACGCCATCCTCCCCCAAATAGGGATTGATGGTTAAAATATCCGTTTCCATCGGCGCATTGTCCGCCAAATACGCAGCGGCGTACGCCCCTGCCGTGGAGGCGATATCGTTGCGCTTGCAGTCCGCAATGGTGATAAGCCCGGCCTGCTTTGCCATTTGCAAGGTCTTAACAAAGGCCTGCATCCCGGGCACGCCCAGCGTCTCGTAGTAGGCCACCTGCACCTTGACGGCCGGCACGATGCCCCGCAGCGCTTCGATGAGCGCGGCATTGTAGGCCACAATGGCGTCTGCTGCGCCGGCCTGCGTATGCATATCGTATCGCTGTGCAATCTCCTCCGGCACATGCGTTTTTTGCGTATCCAGCCCCACGCAGGTGGGGTTTTTCTTTTGCCCAATGGCCTGGGCCAACGTATCAAATATCATGGTTTACTCCTTTACTATCGCGCCGTTTTGATAAACATGGCGGCCGTCCACAAACGTATCCGTAACGCGGCCCTGCACATCCCAACCATCGAACGGGGTATTGTGTCCTTTGGAATAGAAGGTATTTTTATCGATCTTGCCCTGCCAATTCAAATCTACCATGGTAATATCGGCGGGCTTTCCTTCCGCCAGCACGCCGCCCTCTATACCCAAAATCTCATGCGGACGCACGCTCATCTTTTCTACCAGCCGCGCTATCGGCATGCCGTGCTTTGCCACAAGTTCAGTATAGCTCAACGCAAAGGAGGTTTCCAGGCCCACGATGCCGTTGGCCGCGCTGTTATATTCTACCTCCTTGTCGTCGGCATGGTGCGGCGCATGATCGGTGATGATGACATCCAGCGTGCCGTCCATCACGCCCTGTATAACGGCCTGCCGGTCCGCCTCTTCCCGCAGCGGCGGGGTTACCTTTGTGGCCGTATCCATGCTCTCTACCAGCGCATCGGTGGCCACCAGGTAGTGCGGCGCCGTCTCTGCCGTGACCTTTACACCGCGTGCCTTGGCCTCGCGGATGAGCTGGCAGCCTGTTTTGGTGGATACATGCGCGATGTGCACCTTGGTATCCAGCATTTCGGCCAGGATAATTTCACGGGCGATCATGACATCCTCGCATGCGCTGGGGATGCCGGGGAGGCCCAGCATGGTGCTGGTCTTGCCCAGGTTCATCACGCCGTGCTCGGCCAAGGCCAGATCCTCGCAATGGGAAATGAGCAGCGCGCCGAACTGCTTGGCATATTGCAGGGCCAGCTTCATGATGCGGCTGTTTTCCACCGGCCGCCCGTCGTCGGAAAACGCAATGGCCCCGGCCTCCTGCAAAAGGCCCATTTCGGTCAGTTCCTTGCCCTGCATGCCCTTTGTGATACAGGCGATGGGGTAGACCTTGGCCAGGTTTGCTTCCCTCGCCTTTTCCAGGATATAGCGCACCAGCGCCTGATTGTCTACCACCGGACTGGTATTCGGCATACAGGCAACGCTGGTAAAGCCGCCCGCCACCGCCGCCATCGCGCCGGTACGGATGGTCTCCTTATATTCCTGGCCCGGTTCGCGGAAATGCACATGCATATCGCAAAAGCCAGGACACACCGTTTTGCCCGCAGCCTCCACCACCACGGCATCATCCGCCGCCAAGCGCTCCGCCATCTGTACAATGACGCCGTTTTCTATCAAAATATCCAAGCGCCCCTGTGCGCCCTTAGGATTTACTACGGTTCCGTTTTGAATCAGCGTTTTCATTTTTCTTCTCCTTCCCGTGTCAGCAGATACAGCAGCGCCATACGCACCGCCACGCCGTTTGTGACCTGCTCTCTGATGTACGACTGCGGGCCGTCCGCCACCTCGCTGGTCATTTCCACCCCGCGGTTCAGCGGGCCGGGGTGCAGTACGATGGCATTGGGCTTTGCCAATTTCATGCGTTCACGGTCGATACCAAAATAACGGCTGTATTCCCGGTAGCTGGGCACCAGCCCTGCTTCCTGGCGTTCGCGCTGCATCCGAAGGCCCATCACCACGTCCGCATCGCGGATGGCAGACTCAACATTCGAACAAATATCCACGCCCAGCACCTGCATATCCTTGGGAATCAGCGTTTCCGGCGCCGCCATTTTTACTTCGGCGCCCATGGTAGTCAGCCCCCAAAAATTGCTGCGCGCCACGCGGCTATGCTGCACATCGCCGATGATGGCTACCTTCAGCCCTTCCAGACGCCCAAAGGCCTGCTGCATGGTCAGCATATCCAACAGCGCCTGGGTGGGGTGCTCGTTCATCCCGTCGCCCGCGTTGATCACGCTGGCCCTTGTATGCGCCGCCAATAGCTTGGCTGCGCCGCTCATCGGATGGCGGATGATGATCACGTCCGTGCCCATCTGATCCAGCGTGCAGCCGGTATCGATGAGCGTTTCCCCTTTTTGTACCGAGCTGGCGCTGGCGGAAATATTCGCCGCCGACGCAGACATGTACTTGCTGGCCAGCTCAAAGCTCATGCGGGTGCGGGTGCTGTTTTCATAAAACAGCGTCACCACGCTTTTGCCCGCCAGATACGGCAGCTTTTTCTCTCCGCGCATCAGCTTTTCCTTCATCTCCGCCGCCGTGGAAAGAATTTTTTCTATCGTTTCCTTCGGCACATTGCGCAGGCCCAGAATATCCTGTTTCATCTCGCCCCATCCTCTTTCTTCTGTATTTTTTCACCGTCTGTCTGCATAAAAAAACAACCGGGGAAAAAGCTCCGGTTGTAAAAGGAAACACCAAGCCACACAGGCGTTTTGAACAGCGTCTGCGGATGAAAAGCATACAGGCCGGTTTGGGTATGCATCATCGTCTGCATGAAGTCTTCCTTTCTGTGGCTTAAAAAAACGCCCTGCCGAAAGGGTGGCAAGGCGCAACAAAACAACCCCATTGCACTGCTTTGGTTTTGCTTGTCTCCTTGCCGGCCTCACGGGACCGATTTAAAGGGCATTGTTCACAATTTTTGACATTATATCACACAGATAGGGCGCTGTCTACCGTTTCTTTGCATTTTTCACGAAACATACGAGCGGTCGACATTGACGACTGCATAATACACATGGTCCTCCATCTGGCGTACTTGGGTGCTGATGGCCTGTACCAGCTCCTTTTCCGTCATCTTAAAGCGAAACGGCATCACAACGTCAAAGATCAAGTTGGTATGCGTAGGCCCCTGCACCATGCGGAAATCATGGATGGACAGCGCCGGGTCTATATCCTTAACCAGCGACACGACGGCGTCATGCATGCGGTTTGTCACCGCGTCGTTGGTGACGATGGGGTCCATATGGATCACGGCCTCGCAGTTAAATTTTTCGTGCAGCTCATGCTCCGCCATGTCGATGAGATCATGCATTTCCAATATATCGCTGTCGCTGGGCACCTCTGCATGCAGCGAGACCATACACCGGCCCGGGCCGTAATCGTGTACGATCAGATCATGGATGCCAACGATCTGCTCATGGGCCAGCACGGTTTGCTGTATTTCGTCGACAAAATCCTGATCCGGCGCCTTGCCCAAAAGCGGCTTTAGCGTATCGTTGGCCGTGCTAAAGCCGGTATACATGATGAACAGCGCCACCAATACGCCCAAATACCCATCCAGCAGCACGCCTGTTGTCGCAGTAATGACCGTACCCAGCAGCACGGCCGTCGTAGCCGCTACGTCGCTGAGGCTGTCCATCGCTGTGGCCTGCATGGCTGTGGAGCCGATCATCCTGCCCAGCTTACGGTTAAACAGGCACATCCAGCCCTTCACCGCAATGGAGAGCAGCAAAATGCCGATAGAAAGCCAGCTGAAGGATACCGCCTCCGGCGCAAAAATCTTCTCTGCCGAGCCCTTGAGCAGCTCAAACCCCATCATAATGATGATCAGCGAAACGATAAGCCCGGCAATATATTCGATTCTGCCGTGGCCAAAGGGATGCTCCGGGTCGGCCGGCGCGCCCGCCATCTTGAACCCTACCAGCGTGACGATGGAGGAGCCGGCATCGGATAGGTTGTTGAACGCATCTGCCGTAATGGCGATGGAACCCGTCAGCGAGCCTGCGGTAAACTTGGCCGCAAACAATAACAGGTTTAGAAAAATGCCGGTAATACCGCCCAGCTGGCCTACCTGCTGGCGCCCCTTTGGGCTTTTTAGATCCTGTTTTACAAAATGCCTGACCAAAAAATCCGTCATCGCTTCTCCTCCTTCCGCTGCATTGATTCCGAACTTTTTTATTATACGAATTTTATCAACCAAATGCAACGAAGCGCATGAAAAAAGAGCCTTTCGGCTCTCTTTTCAGCTTATTGCTCTTTGAAAAAGGATTTCCCATTTTTGCAGATGGGGCACTGATAATCCTCCGGCATGCTGTCCAGGCTGCCCTCATAGACATACCCGCATACCGTGCATACACAGGTTTTCTTCTCCGTTGCGGCCGGCGTCTCCTTGCGGTAGGTCGGCGCATTTTTGGGTGCTTTGCCCTTGCGTACCGCATGGTAGTAGGCATACGTCATCGGCGTTTTCGCGTCTCCCTTTTGGGCGTCCACAACGCGCGCCAAAATGACCGCATGCGTTTCCGCATCCACCATCTGTAACACCTCACAGGTCAAATACCCAACGGCGCCCTGCTCCACAATGGGCAGGCCCTCCTTGGTATGCCCCGCTGCAAAGAGTTTGAACTTTTCCTTTGTGCGCCCCGAGGAAAAGCCCAGCTCTGCGATGACGTTGTTGTCCACCTCTTCGCCCAGGATGGAAACGGCAAACTGCCCGCTCTCCCGAATGACCTCATAGGTATAGTTATCCTTATTCATGCTCACCGCGATGATGGGGTTTTCCGCCGTGATCTGTACGATGGTATTGACGATACATCCTTTGTCCTCTGCGCCATGCTTTGCGCCAATGGCATACATGCCATAGCTCAGCTGCCACAATACGGTCTCATCCATCTTTTGCACCTCCCAATGCTTGCTTTCTCCTTAGTATCATTGCCCGAAAATGGAAAAAAGTCAATGAAAAAAGAAGGCGTTTGCCCTTCTTTATTTTGCCAAGGAATACACCTGATATACATCCTCGTGGGAAAGGTCCACATACACGGAGCCGCCTTCAAACGCTTCGATGCGCTGGGCAAGCATCCTGCCGTCCTTGTCGATGTCGATGCCTACTTCGCGGAACGTCACCGGCACGCCCATGGAGCGGAAGAACTGTTTCATGCGCTCGATGCCCTCCAGCGCCACAGCCTTATCATCCTCGCCCGTAACGCCCCAGACCTCTTTGGCAAAGCGCACCAGGCGCGGCAGGTATGCCTCCACCTTATACGTCAGCAGCGCCGGCTCCACAATGGCCAGGGTGGCGCCGTGCGTCAAATCGTACAGGCCGCCGAAATCCTCGCCCAAGGAGTGGGCGTTCAGGCAGGTGATGCGATCCACCCCTACCAGGCCGCTCATGGCCAGCGTGCTGGTCAGCATCAATTCTGCGCGCGCATGGTAGTTGTTTGGCTCTTTCAGCGCGATGGGCGCAAACTCCACCACGGTCTTGAGCAGCGCGATGCTCATATTGTCTGTCAAAACGCAGTCCGGCGTGCGGGTAAAGAACGAATCCATCACATGCGCCATGATGTCCACACAGCCGCAGGCCGTCTGATAGGCCGGCTGCGTCATGGTCAGTTCTGGATTAAGCACAGCAAACGCCGGCCGCAAACACCCGCCGCCAATGCCCAGTTTGGACATATTCTCGTCGTTGGTAATGACGGCCCATTCGCTGGATTCCGAGCCCGTGGCCGCCATCGTAGCCACTACGCCCACCGGCAGCGCCGTGGCCAATTCTGCCTTGCCAATGGCAAAATCCCATACATCGCCCTCGTACGGTACGCCGGCGGCAATGGCCTTGGCGGTATCCATGACGCTGCCGCCGCCTACGCCCAGGATAAAGTCCGCGCCCATTTCGCGCGCCATCTGGATGCCCTCATGCACCTTGCTCAGCCTGGGGTTGGGCACCACGCCACCCAAGCATTTTGTTTCAAAGCCTTGGGCCTGAAGCGCCTGCTCCGAACGGCCCAAAAGCCCATCTTTTTTCACACGGTCGCTGCCATATACGATCAGCGCCTTTTTTGCCTTGGAAAACTCCGCCGCCTGAGCGCCCAGCTGCGCCTCGGCCTCTTTGCCAAACAGCAGACGGGTGTAATTGTCATAGAGAAAGTCCTGCATGTAAATCTCCTCCAAGTAAAGAATTTTTATGCAACAGACCTCCGGAGCCAATGCGGTCCCCTTATCCATCTGATGACATACAAGATAATATAGTATCGTTTAGTATTATCAGTATAGCAAATGTTTTTATAGAATGCAAGCGGTTTTCTTATTATATTTTTGAATTATACCTCAAAAAAAGTATCGTCTTGTATTATTTATAGTCCCCGTTCCTCTGCGCTAAAAAAGGAAAGCTGGCAGGCGCGCTCAGGGCGCTGCGTCAATGCTATGATGTCCTCCATACGGTAGGCCAGGCGCCGTGCCCGGCAGGCCTGTATAAACGCCTTTGTCAACGCTTGGGCACGCGGGCTTTTATGCAGATACGGCTGGCCCTGGCGCTGATACTGTGCCTTTACGCCCGGAAACAGACGATCCAGCTGCTGATAAAAATAGGCCCGTTGGTTTTCCCGCAGCGTCACGCCAAACCCCGGATACACAAACTGCGCCCCTGCGTCCGCAGCGCTGTGCACCAAACGCAGCACGTTTTCCTCCGTATCGTTGATATATGGCAGCAACGGCATGAGCAGCACCCCGCAGCATACGCCTTGGCCCGCCAACGTTTCCATGGCGGCCAGGCGCGCGCTGGTCGGCGCCACATGCGGCTCTATCCTGCGGCACAGGGCATCGTCCGCTGTGGTCAGGGTAAACTTAACAAATGCCGGCGCCGTGCGTCCGATTTCTAAAAGCACATCGGCGTCGCGGGCTACCAACGGGCTTTTGGTCGCAATGGCCACGCCGAACCCATACCGCTGGATCAGCGCCAGCGCCTGCCGCGTTAGCTTCAGCGTTTGCTCCAACGGATTGTACGGATCGCTCATAGCGCCTGTGCCCACAACGCCCTTTTTGCGCTTCTTGCGCAGCTCCTCCGCCACCAGCGGTATGGCGTTTTCCTTGATGCGTACGGTATCAAACGCCTCGATGCCATAGCAGCTGCTGCGGCTGTCGCAATAGATACAGCCATGGCAGCAGCCACGGTATAAGTTCATATTGTAGTCCGTGCCAAACCATGCGCGGTTCTTTGTGCGTGTCACGATGGTTTTGGCCGGCACCGTGGGCACACGGCCCGCCGTGTTACTTTCGTCCTGTGGACCCAAAGCCGCCCTCCCCGCGCACCGTATCGCTCAGCGCGTCTGTCTCAGCAAAGGCAGCCCGCAGCACAGGCGCGATCACCAGCTGGGCAATGCGCTCGCCAGGCTCCACCACGGCGGCCTGCGCGCTGTGGTTATGCAGCGCCACCATAACCTCTCCGCGATAATCGCTGTCGATCACGCCTACCTTGTTGGCCGGCGCCAGCCCCTTTTTGCTGGCTAGGCCGCTGCGCGCGTACACCAGGCCTACCGTGCCCTCCGGCAGCTCCATGGCCAGGCCCGTCGGTATCATCGCCGTACCGCCCGCCGCAATTTCTACCGCCGTTTCCAGGCAGGCGTAAAGATCTGCCCCCGCCGCCTCTGCCGAGCCATAGCTGGGCATGGCCGCATGCTCCTTCAGCTTTTTGATATATACAGGCATTGTCTGCATTGCATTTCCTCCCATGCTTTTTCTTCTATGCTACACGACAACGCGCAAAACTGCAAAGTGTTTTTGTTTACGTTGACAAGCCCTGAAATTTATGGTATTTTTTGAGAACATGAAAAACCCGTGAGGGAGTAGTTGTGCGCACGCTGTGCGTGGCAAGTCAACATACTGGCATCCGCCTGGCTTGCCTTAATGAACGAGACTCATGCAGGGCTTTGTTTGGCCTGTATGCGTCTTTTTTTGTATCCCTTATTTGTGTGGGCTGGGTTTTTCAATCTTTGTAGGGGTTGAATGGAATATGACGACTTGGGAACTATTGCTCATTGCCGTAGGGCTGAGCATGGACGCCTTTGCTGTTTCGATCTGCAAAGGGCTTTCCAGCGGCCAAGCCAGTATCCGGCATTGTACGGCAGCCGGGCTGTATTTTGGCGGGTTTCAGATGCTGATGCCGTTTTTGGGCTATGTGCTGGGCCGCCAGTTTCAATCGATGATCACCAGCTTTGATCATTGGATCGCCTTTGTGCTGCTATGCTTTATCGGCGCCAATATGATCCGGGAATCCCGCCGGGAAGCCGAGCCGGAAAACGCGGATTTCGGCCCGCGCGCCATGCTGCCGCTGGCCGTTGCCACCAGCATCGATGCGCTGGCCGTCGGCATCACGTTTGCGTTTTTACAGGTCAATATGTATATCGCTCTGCCGCTGATCGGCGGCGTCACCTTTCTGCTTTCGTTTGCCGGGGTCAAGCTGGGGCATGCCTTTGGCGCCAAATATAAATCCAAGGCAGAATGCCTGGGCGGCCTGGTCTTGATTTTGATTGGGCTGAAAATTCTGCTAGAGCACCTGGGTTTTCTCGGCTAAATACAAAAAAAACAGGCCTACGGCCTGTTTTTTCTTTCGCTTTACAGCGCGCTGTTTACCATATCCAACAGATCCGCCTTGCTCTTGACGCCGACCGACGCCGCCACCTGCTGCCCGCCTTTGAAAAGCATCAGCGTGGGAATGGTCATGATACGGAACTGCTCGGCCAGCGCCTGTTCATCGTCTACGTTTACCTTGCCGACCTTTACCTTGCCGCCCAATTCCTCTGCCAACTGATCCACAATGGGGCTCAGCATCCGGCACGGGCCGCACCAACTGGCCCAGAAATCCACCAGCACCGGCTCGGTAGCCTGCATTACTTCCTGCTGAAAATTGTCCTTTGTCAATGTAACGATTGCCATTGTATGTTTCCTCCTATGTCTTTTGTTTTTTGCGTCTTTTGCTTTGTTTTCTGTTCGTCTTGCCCTGCGGAGGCGTTTTATGCCCTTGGTTCCTGTTGTGCCCTGCCGGAAAAGATCTTATGCGCCACATCTGCCAGCGTAATGTGGGAAAGGCGCTGTCTACATAGCGTATCCAGCTCTTGATACAGGGCATCCATCACCCCGGCCATGCCGGAGGCCACCAAACAGGGCAGGTCCTTTCCGCCGCTGTGCCAAGAGGAACAGACAAACCGCTCCCCCAGCGCCTCTGCAATTTCGCACAGCGTCACCGTTTCAGGCGCCCGCGCGCTTTGATAGCCGCCCACAGCGCCCTCTTTGGTGTCCACAAGGCCGGCTTTTTTCAATTTCGCCATTACCTTGCGCACCCGGGCCGGGTTGGTACAGATGTTTTGCGCCAGCACTTCGCTGGAGGCCGTCTCTCCCCGGTGATGCAGGTACACCAAGCCGTGGATGGCAACGGTAAACTCGCTTGTCATCTCATCCCTCCCCAAACTGTAATTTTTATTGTTTCAGTTCTACATCTGTTATTTTAATTGTTACAGTTTGGTTTGTCAAGCACTTTTTTCCATTTTTTTGAAAAAGACGGCCGCATATCGCAGCCGTCCTTTACACCCAGCCCAGCAGCCGGGCAGCCGTAGTCACCAAAAAGCAGAGCGCCATGCCCACGGCCGTAGGAATGGCCATGGCCGCCGCCGTCCATTTCCAGCTGCCCGTTTCCTTTCGGATGGTCAGGCAGGTGGTAGAGCAAGGCCAATGCATCAGCGAAAACAGCACGGTGCACAGGGCCGTGAGCCACGTCCACCCGTTTTGCACCAAGATGCTCTTGAGCGCCATAAGAGAGGGCAGGTCCGTCAGGTTGCCCGTTGCCATATACGCCATGAGAATGATGGGAAATACGATTTCATTGGCGGGAAAGCCCAGGATAAACGCCATCAGAATCACACCATCCAAGCCGATGAGATGGGCAAAGGGGTCCAAAAACTGCGTGCAATGTGCCAAAATTGTCGATCCCCCGATGTTTACATTGGCCAAAACCCAGATCAGCAGCCCGGCAGGCGCCGCCACTGCCACCGCCCTGCCCAGCACAAACAGCGTTCGGTCGCAGATGGAACGCACGATGACCTTGCCGATCTGCGGCCGCCGGTAAGGAGGCAGCTCCAGCGTGAAGGAAGAGGGCACGCCCTTTAGAATCGTTCTGCTTAGCAAGCTGGAAACGCAGAACGTCATGACAATGCCCAATACGATCACCGCCGTGAGGATCAGGGTGGAATTCAGCGAGGATAGGAACCCGCTCTGCGCCGTGCCCGCCACAAAAAACATCGAGATGATGGCAAGAAGCGTTGGGAAAGCGACGTTTTGCCAAAGGGGGATTTCCTATTGAAAGTATAGATGCACCGTGCCGTTGCGCCATACGATTTTTTCCAAGATCTCTCGGTATATCGCTTGCTTTTGCGCCAGCGGCAGCGTATGTAGCGGCGCTGGCGGGGGCATGGTCCGTATCATTTCTTGCCGTTTACGGGCCGCTAGCTGCTGCAAAATCGGCTCCGCGTCCGGCAATTCCGAAAGCAGCTGGATGGCCCGTTCGATCTGCGGCAGGCCGGCCGCCTTTGCCGTATCATTGTCCCGCTGCGCCTGCTGCAGATAGGGAGAGATGGCCCGCCAAACGGCCTGCTCAATGCTATTGTCCGCTGTTTCCCCCGCAAGATTGGGGCCTTGGCACGCCTGTGTTCCCTGCCGCCGCTTTCGCCGGCAGACATAGTCAAACCCCCGGCCATGGGCGCGCTTTTTCGCCTCCATAGGCGCGCCGCATACGCCGCAGCGCAGCAGGCCGGAAAACAAGGCATATCGGTTTTGTGGCAGGCGGTTCCTTGGCTGTTTTGCCAGCTTTTGCTGTACACGCCGCCATACCCCGCCCTCTATCATCCCTTCATGCGCGCCCAGCGCCACCACCCATTGCGCCTGCGGCCGCCAAGCGCCGGGCTTTTTCCTGTGCTGCCGTTTGTTATACACCATAAGGCCCTGCGCCCCGGTGGCCCGTTCCGGCGAAAAGCACAGCACAGCGCCTTGCTCGGCAAAATATCGGTATGCTTGCTCGTCCGCTTTACAATACACCGGATTGCGCAGCATGGATTTTACCCCTGCCAACGTGTACTCTACGCCCCTTTGCGCCAATGCCTTTTGCGCGGCCTGGGCGCGGCCCGTTTTTGCAAAGGCGGCAAACGCTTCCTTGACGGCCTGCGCCTGGTTTGGAACTGTCCGCAGCCTGTGTATGGTTTTGACGCCGGACGGCGTTTGAAGAGAGGCCGCCACGCTGCAAAAGCCCAGCGGCGGCTTTCCACCCAGCCATTGGCCGGTACGCGCCAGTAGCTGCATATTGTCGCTGACCCGCTCGGCAATGGTCTCTCGTTCCAGCTGGGCAAAGACGGACGCGATATAGAGCATGGCTTTGCCCATCGGCGTGGCGGTATCGAATTGCTCCCGGATACAGACAAAGCTGACCTGGCGGCGGTTGAGCGTTTCAATGAGGGCGGCAAAATCCGTCACGCTGCGGCTGACCCGATCCAGCCGATAGCATACCAGCATATCCACCCGCCCGGCCTGCACCGCCTCCATCAGCGCGGCAAACTGCGGACGGTGCAGCGTAGCGCCGGAAAAGCCTTCATCCTCATAGACCTCTATCTCTGCCTGTGGCCAATGATGCTCGATATACTGTCTGCACAGCGCCGCCTGGTTTTCGATGGAATCCCCCGTTTCACTCTTTACCGATTTTCGGCTGTAAATTGCAGCACGCATGGCATCGCCTCCCTCGGTCTAGCGTATGCATCCTGTGCAGCCGATAACGCATACACTGCGTAAAAAGGAGGAACCGCCATGCCTCGGCCCGATGTTTATCCCGTTTCCATCCACCTGACCCCTGCACAAGCCCAGCGCACAGCGCAAAAGCTTTTACAGGCCCTTCAGGCCGCGCAGCAAACCGCGCAAAAAAAGCAGCGCCCTCCGGCGCCGCCCTCTGCCAAGCCATAAAGCTTATTTTGGTTTTCTTATGCCAAACACGCTGCCGTTGTAGCGGTATAGCACGGCGATGCAAAATGCCACGCCGCCGATCATGAGGACAAGCCCCACCACATAGCCGATGTCCGCTCCGCACAGCAAGTTCACATACGGCATGGCCGTGCAGCCGGCGCCGACGGCCATAAGCCCCTGCCCCATGCGGCGGGCAAATGCCGGCAGCTTTTCCGGCATTACGTTTTGGGTATGGTACCAGTGCAAAAGCCCTACCTCGCCTTGCCAGCCCGTTCGATAGGCCATATACATGACCAACAGCCCTATGGCCGTTTCTATGACGATCTCTCCCAGCATGCTATACCCCCGTCTTCGTTTGCGCGCCTTGCCTGGGATGTCTTCTTAAATTTCCGTATTTTTTCAGCCGGTACAGATAGTAAGCCAAGACCAGGGCAAATACGCCGTTCATCACGATCATCAGCAGCAAATAGCCCCAGGCCGCGCCTACAAGGCCGGCCGTCCGTACCGCAAAGGGCATCAGCACCAGCGATAGGAGAAATACGCTGCCATAGCCCACCAGTACCATATACTGCCGGCGCATGATGGTGATGCAATAATAAAACACCCCATACAGCGCCGAAACCCCGCCGGCAGCCAGCAGCACCATCAAGACGCCCCGGTATCCTTCAAGCTCTACGCCGTAAAACCAGGACAACACCGGGATGCCAAATAGATAACCGCCCGTCATGCATACCAACGTAATGAGCAGGATATACACGATCTGTTTTCCCATCGTCAGCAAAAACTTTTTTACCTGGCCCTGGCCAAACTGCGTCGCCAGCACGGATAGCTGCGGCTTTAGGATAAAGCCCCCAAACAGATTGATGACAAAGGCCGGCATAAACAGAATGTTGAAATACGTTTGAATCTCGGAAGCCAGATATGCATCGATGGCATACTTGGCGGAATTGTTGATATAGCCCGATAAAAAAGACCCAATAAACAACGGCAGGCAGGCCAGCAGAAGCCGGCGCAAATGGCCGAACCGGAATTGAACTGTAAAGGATTCAAACGCGCCTACCACAGCAGAATCATATACCAGGAACACAATCCAATGGGCCAGCACCAAGCAACAGGCCGACACTATAAGGTTTTTGCTAACATACAGCGCTATAATAAAGCTGCTGGTAGAAACAAGGTATTTGATAAATACGCCCTTGGCCGATAGATCATACCGTCCCTTTTGCTGGTACAGGCCCTCGAAGACATCGGAAAAGGCCTCTCCGCCTCGATACAAGCAGAAAGTCAAGGTCAATATGGCCTTTTCCAGGGTAAACTGGCTAAAGAGCACCCAAGCCATCCCTGCCAGCATCATCAGGCCTACGGTGATGATACGCGAAGCAAAATAATCCTTAAATGCATACATATGCTGTATATCCGAAGCTTGAAACGTGCGCATACAGTACCAGCCCAGCGTCAAAAGCTGCTGAGATACCGCAAAGCAAATGGAGTAGACGCCACCCTCTGCCGCGCCCAATATTTGCGTAACGGCCCACAGCATAATCACACTGCTGCCCGCATACATCAGCCCGGAGGTCACCGTCCACAGATAGGTCTTATGCCCCAAGTTTTTCCCGTTGCCCAAAATCAAGGAACGCAGCTTTTCTTTCAATCCTTTTCTCCCTACATGCCACCTGCTCGTTTGTCGCTTAAAAATTACCGTGTTTCGTCTCCGAAATCCAATACCTTGGCCCCGTGGTTGTACCGCTGTTCTTCTGGCGGCATTTCCATATAATCCCCATACATACGGGTCAACATTTCATGGTTGCAGGCCATTGCCTTTACCGTCATCCCTTCAAACTTCAGCTCTTGTAGCGGAAATATCTCGTCTTTTTTGACAATGCTGATTTCCGGCTCTACATCGCACAGCGATGCGACAAGGCTCGTTTGGTTGTGATAGCGCAAAGACGTCTCCCTGTATTTTCGGTTGATATAGTCCACCGAAACAAAGGCCTTGAGCAGGTAATGCACCACAAAGCATCCTGCCGACATGATCTTGCCCATCACCCCTTTGAACGGCACCGTGGGATTGGGGATGATGCGCAGGATATACATACGAGTATATAAATTGATGTCCCGAAGCTGCTTTTTACGCAGTTTTGGGTCCTCCGGCACGTTGTCATACGGAAAAATATCGATCCGTATTCCAAAAGTGGTAGGGTACTTTGAATGCTCGTCGGTAATATGCTTTGTGCCTACCTTGCACATTCTCATGGTGTATCCCAGGCAATCCTTATTGATCTCTGCATTCATCAATTCATATTTGCCTTCTATCTCCCCGGGGGCCACCTGTAAAAACTTTTCATAATCATCCCGCAACATTCCCACGTCCATATCATCGTCCCACGGGATAAAGCCCTGATGGCGCACCGCGCCGATGGCCGTGCCGCCGTTGACAAAATACGGCAGATCATGCTTTTCACAGATCTCGATAAACGCTGCAAGCACTTCCATCTCTGTTTTTTTCAATCGTTCCAGTTCTTCTGGTTTATAGGCGTACTGCACTACCCTTCCCCCTCTTCCAACTTAAATCCACGCATCGGTTATCTTTCATCGCCGAAGTCCAGTTCGTATGGCGGATGGTTATGGCGCTTGTCCTCCGGCGGCAGCTGCATATAGTCACCATATCGTTTGGCTAAATAGCTCTCAACGCCGCCTGGAAAGCGCATCATCAGCCCATTAAACGGCATTTTTTTTGTTGGCAAGAGCTGCTCTTTTTCAATGATGCTGGTAAAGGGCTTTGGGTCAAAAAACCACGCAACGCGCTTTGTTTCCTCATTTTCATATCGCCTACTTGCTCTCATTGCCTTTTCATACAGCCAACGAGGGGAAATGCGAAATAACCACAGGAAAAAATGTGCTACCTGGCAAGCTGCATGCACCAGCACTGCTTTCCATCCGCCAAAATACAAGGTAGGCTTCCCGATATGACGCAAAATCAGCAGCTTGCCCCAAAACCAGGCTTTTTTTCCTTGCTTACGCATCGCTTTATCATCGTCAGCAGCGTTGTCAAATGAATACAAGTCCAAAAAAATTCCAAAATTGCATTTGCAGTTTTTCAGCGGCTCTTCATGGAACACGGTCCCCTTTTTTACAAGGCGGGTGGTCGGAAGGGGATAGTTTCGGTCCTCCACGGCATTGAGCACCTCGTATTTGTCCGAAAGCTCCTCTTTGGCCAAAGCCAGAAAGCGCTCATAATCCTTGCGCAGAAAGCCGATGTCGATGTCGTCATCCCACGGGATGAACCCTTGGTGGCGCACCGCGCCGATGGCCGTGCCCCCCACGCCAAAATAATCGATATCATGCCGATCGCAAAGATCGATAAAATCCTTCAAAATCTCCAGCTCCGTTTCCTGTACCCGTTTGAGCACCTCCGGATCATAGGCTTGGTACAACAATGTCCTGCCTCCCTCACTGATTTCTATTCGCCCTCCCGCCACGCTGCCATCCTCCTTTTGCACAGGGGCGGGTTTTTCCGCATGAAAATAGGCCGCACCTTGTCCTAAGATGCGGTTTTTTGCATTATACCATCTGCCTAAAACCGTGTCAAAACAACAAAAACAGCCTGTCAGATATACAGGCTGTCCAGTTTTTTCAAATCGCTGTAATTGTCGATTTCTATGATATCTTCAAACGTACAGGGGCGCACCTGCACCTGGTAATCCTTCAGATGATATTCCAGCGCTACCTGGTCCCAGTACCGTTCCTTTCCGCCCGGCATTTCATAGACCTGCTTGATATGCTCGGCCAGCTTGGCGCCGTCCTCGTTTGACCAATAGGACACGCCGAACATATGATAACAGTTTTGCCCTCCGATCCCAAGATGCGTGATACGCCCTTGCTTTACCTCAAAGCACCAGTCGTCCGTCCGCTCCACCGGCACGCCCAGGTAATTGGAGGCATACTGGTATTTGGTAATCAGGCTCTGATTGTACAGCACCAGATCTGCGTCCATCACATAGGCGTTTTGCAGCAGGTTACGCACGCATAAAGCCGAAGAAATATTGTTGGTTTCATTATAGAGCGGATTTTCCACAAAGCGTATGCCCGGATATTTATACAAAAGCTGATCGAATTGCTCGCCAAGGTATCCCCGTACCACCACGACCTCTTCAATGCCAGCAGCATACACCGCATCCAACATGGTATCGATCATACGCGTGCCCTTTACGCGCACCAGCGGCTTTGGCGTGTTCAGCGTCACCGGCACCAGCCTGGAACCAAACCCTGCTGCCAAAAATACGGCACGGCGTACACGATACGGTTCCAATACCTCCAAACCTTTTTCCGTAATGCCCGCCTCATCCACATATCCCAGCGCTTCCAAGCTTGTCACCGTCTTATTGATGGTCCCCAGCGAAACGCCGGTATGCTTGGCCAGTTCGCGCTGCGTTTTCGCGCACCGCTCTTTTTCCAAGCAGGTTAAAACATCAAATTGTCTTTGGTTCAAAGCCATTTTCTTCCTCCCCATCGCGCCTTGCGGCCCCGTGTCTTTTCAAGCCATGGATGACGCCTTTCATCAACAAATTCACTACCAAAATCAAAAGCGAGACATACGCCGAGCATTCCAACAGCATCATCCCTTCAAACTGCGTAATCATCATGGAAACCGGCATATTTTTCACCGTACTCAAAAACGAAACCGCTGAGATGGTGATCATGGAGTTGACAAAGAAATAGGAAAACATCTCCAACATGGTATCCCGGGTCTGCGGGATAAACACATCTTTGATCAGCCGCCAAGACGGGATGCCAATGGTCTTTGCCACAGCTTCCAGATTCGGATTGAGCTTGTGCATCGCATTGTAGGCCATCAAATATGGCGAGGCAAAAAAGTGTATGGTGTTCACCAAAATCAGGATGGCGAGCGTACCGTACAAAAACGATCCCTTAAAAAACATCACGTACGATAAACCCAGCACAATGCCCGGCACCGCCAGCGTCGCAATAGAGCCCAAGTGCAGCGAGCGCGCCAAGATGCCTTTGCTTCTGGCGGCAAAATAAGCGTTCAGATAAGCGATCGCCGTACCGGCCGTGGCCGTCAGCACAGCGATGATCAGCGAATTGACCAGGTATTTCCCCGTCCCCATATCCATGGCCTGTGTAATGTTGTGCAGGCTCAGCGACATATCGATCGGATACTTTTCCACAAACGTCAGCAGCGCAAAGGAGACAATGGGCAACAGCACCAGCACAATCGCAACGCCCACCAGCACCCTGCACACAAAATCGCGCTTGTGGCTTTTTTTTATTTCAAAGCTTCTGACTGTAAAGGAAGCGTTGCCGCTGTCCTTGTTGAACAGATCAAACAAAAACGCCACCACCGCGGGCATCAGCAAAAACAGCCCTACGACCGCGCCCTTGCCAAAATTCATCAAGCCGATTACTTCGTTGTACATATAGACGGGCAGCGTCATAAACTTGCCGCCCACCATCAGCGGCACCCCATAATCGGTAAAAATCAAGGTAAAGGTGGCAAACATGACCGAGATCATCGGTTTTCTCAGGTATGGCAGTGTGATAGACAGAAACTGCCTGATTTTCGGGATACCCAGTACCTGGGCGGATTCATACACCGTATAATCCTCGTATTGATACACATCCAGCAGCATCAAAAACGCCACCGGGAACGAATACATCACCGAGCCTATTACAATGCCCCAAAAGCCGTAGATGCTGGTGTTGAGGCCCAAAAGGTTGGTCAAGACCCCGTTGGCGCCAAACAGTACGATGAGCCCCATCCCGTGAGAAATGGAGGGAATCAGCATCGGCAGCGACAGCAGCTGAGATAAGGCCCCCTTTTTCCCCAAGCCGGAGCGCGCAATGCACCACGCCAGCACAAGGGCCAACACCAAGGAAACCGCCGTGGCCGTCAGCGTCACCAGTACGGAATTTTTCAGCGATTCCAAAAATTGCCTGGAGCCCACAATGCTGCCCACATCTACGCTGCCTATGGAAAACAGCAAGCATATAAGCGGCGCCAGCACCGCAATGATTAAAAATACCAATAGCGATGCCTTGACCACCGCCCTGGCCTTCCATGTTCTTCTTTTCTGCATCCTGCTTACTCCACACAGCGTTTCAGATCCGCCATCTTCTGCTTTAATTGTGCCACCACAAAGCTCTCTACAAAGGCGTTTTTCGGGTGATGAAAGATCTCTTGCGGCGTGCCGATTTGCTCGATGGTTCCCTCGCTCATCACCATGATACGATCGGACATGGTAAACGCCTCTTCCTGGTCATGGGTGATGTAAATCACCGTCGCCTGCGTCTTTTTCTGCACATCCTTTATGACCCGGCGCAGCGCCAGCCGGTTGCTGGCGTCTAAGGCGGACAACGGCTCATCAAACAGCAGCACATCGGGCTGCAGCGCCAGCGTGCGCGCAATGGCCACGCGCTGCTGCTGGCCGCCGGACAGCTTATCCGGTTTTTTCCCGCTGTGCTCTTCCATCCCCACCTGCGACAACACTTCCAACGCCCTTTGGCGGGAGGAAGCCTTAAAATCGGGGTGCAGCTTTAGCGCATATTCCACATTTTGCAGCGCAGTCATATTGGGGAACAGCGCATAGTTTTGGAAGACGATGCCCATGCCGCGCTTGGCCGGCTCAAAGCTGGAAATATCCACGCCATCTTTGAGGATGCGCCCGCCGTTTTGCTCGGTAATCCCGATCAGGATACGCAGCAGCGTCGTCTTTCCGCAGCCGGAAGATCCCAGTACAGACAAGAACTCGCCCTCGTATACCGAAAACCCGATATGATCCAAAATCGTCTTTTTCCCGTAGGTCTTATACAGGCCTTCTACCTTGATCTTTTCCGTTTGGTTTAATACTGCCATAGCGAAAGCAATTCTTCCTTTTTCTGTTGATCTTCAATGCCCGTCATGTCTGCGTAGGGAATATCTTGCGGGAAATTCTCAATCACAGTATTTTGGTCTTTGTAAATCTTTTCCGGATTGAATTTCTCCTTATCCTCGCTGATCAGATCGTTTATGATAAACTCAAACACCTCTTTGACGGCAGGATCTTCCAGCCGGCCTTCCACCACGCCGATGCCGTAGGTGGTATACGGGGCGCCCTCTTCAAAATAGAGAATCTCTAAATTTACGCCCTTGTTGATCTCCTGCACGGCCTGGTATGTCATTCCAAGGCCAATGGCGGCCTCTCCTTGTACCACGGCACTGACCGGGCCAGAGCCGGAAGAGGTAAACTGCAAGATGTTTTCTGATAGCTTATCAAAGTACGCCAGCGCCTGCTCCTGCCCCATTACATTGACCAGATTCAGTAGGAAGGTATACCCCGTGCCGGAGGATTTTGGGCTGGGCATAGAGATCAGCCCTTTATACTGAGGATCCAGCAGATCCTGATAGCTCTTAGGTGTCGGCAGCCCTTTATCCGCCAAAATTTCCGGGTTGATTACAATGGCGCTGCTTACGCGCTCAAAGACTAAATATTTATGGTCTTTATCTACCAGATCCGGCATATAGCGCGACGTATCGTATGCGGACAGATCCGCCAACATATCCTTCAAAGATTCCAGATAGCCGCTTTCCAGCTCCATGACAATGTCCGCTTCCGTCTGCGTGCCTTCGCTCTTTAGTTTGGCCGCATTATTGCCCGTCGGTAAATACTGCATCACAATATCATAGTTGGGAAACTGTTCGTTGAGCCTCTTGACAAAATATGCATTGCTTTCCTCATCATCGCTGGTATAAATGACGACCCTGTTGCTGGCCGCTGTATCCCCGCCGCCACAGCCAACCAGGCCCAGCATCATACAGGCGCAAAGCATCATCGCTACGATTTTCTTCATTGTTTTCCTCCCCATCGTTCATTTTGTTTGGTTATTATGTCCTTTTTCAAACGTACTGTTTTCCCATTGCTTTTTATACGTAAATTTTGGCCAAATTCAGAAAGTATACTTTTACAAGCATATAGAACACGATATCAATTTGAGAAAAACTGCGGAAAAACCAAGAAAATTCGCTATTTATACTAATATTGCGCCAAAAACAAAAAGTATACTATCTTGAACATGTCTTGGCAATACATAAACCCATTTTTCTTTTTGCCCTTTGGCAAAACGTCGGGAAACGGCCGTTGCAGGGCACAAAATTGTTGGTCAAAATGGCAATGAGCCGTTCTCGCGGAGAATCGATGATGCGGCACCCCACAATGCCGGCTGCGTTGCACCCAAACCCCATGCACATGGTAAGCGCCTGTTTGCCGCAGGCCCGGCATTTTTGAAAATGCTTATCCAGGTTGAACGCCACCCTGGGCAAATAGCCCAGATCCTCCAGCAGGGTAAAGAGCGGAAAAAAGATGGCCATGGGCGGCAGCATTACCGATACCACCCACGCCAGCACCCGGTATACGCCCAGCACCAGCGCCCCATGCAGCCAGGCCGGCGCATGAAGGTACACGAACAGATCCGTCAGGCGGTCCTGTACCCAAAACAAACCACGGCTCAACAGCTCTGACGGATAGTTTGCCCCTGTGATGGTAATCCAAAATACGGCGGCCAGCAGGGCCAGCATGATGGGAATTCCCGTCCATTTACTGGTAAGAATGCGATCTATTTTTAGCTGTTTTTCGTTGTATTTCGGCTCCTCCAAGCGTACTACGTCGCGGCAGACTGCCTCCGCTTTTTTATACAAGCAGGATACGATGGCATCCCTCAGCGGCCCTTCCGCCAGCCCTTGCTCGGCCAGATGCGCCCTGGCCTGCAAGACCGCGTTTGCCACCTCCTCTGTCTGCATTAGATCCTGCCCCAGCGCGTTTTGCAGCGCCTCCATCAGGGACGCATCGTAGTCGATGAGCCGCAGCGCCATCCACCTGGCCGGAAACCGCCCCTTTAGATGGAGCGCCAGCACCGGCTCCACCAGGGAAATGGCCTGCTCGATGGCATCGCTGTACATCACCTGGGCAGGGGCCGCGGCAGCGGAGCCTGGCCTCGTGATGTCCTCTACGCGATCCATCAATGCGCCCAAGCCCCGTCCGCTGCGCGCGCTGGTTCCTACCACCGGTACGCCCAGATTTTTTTCCAGCGCAGTCAAATCTACGTGGATTTTTTTCTTTTCCGCCTCATCCAATAGGTTGACGCAAACTACCACCCTAGGTGTAATTTCTATGGTTTGCAGCACCAAATTTATATTGCGTTCCAGGCAGGTAGCATCGCAAACGACGACCACGGCATCCGGCCCGCCAAAGCATAGGAAATCGCGCGCCACTTCCTCCTCTGCCGAATGCGCCATCAGCGAATAAGTGCCCGGAATATCCACCAGCACATAGGAGGCGCCGTTGTGCTGCGTGCGTCCCTGGGCATTGGTTACCGTTTTGCCCGGCCAGTTGCCGGTATGCTGGTTCATCCCTGTCAGCTCGTTAAAGACCGTGCTTTTGCCTACGTTGGGATTGCCCGCCAGCGCCACAACCTTTTCCTCCGGGCTCAGTTTTTCAATGACCAGGCCGCTATCCGCTGCGCTGCGCCCGGTCGAATCGGATGTAAGTCCCATATATTTCTCCTTCTTTATTTATGTCGTTGCGGCCGTGGTTGCCCTTTTCGGCGTTTCCGCCGGCTCTTTTAGCGCTGCAAACACACGTACCCGGTCCGCATCCCGGCGCCTGAGCGCCACCACCGTGCCGCGCACTAAAAAGGCCGTGGGGTCTCCGGAAGGGCTGCTGTATAAACAGCGAATCTCCGTGCCCTCGATCAACCCCATATCCAGGAGCCTGCGCCGGATGCTGCCGTTGGATAAAAGCCTGTGCACCGTTGCCGTCATCCCCTGCCGCACTTGGGACAGGGCCATCTCTTTTGTAGTCATCTTTTCCATACTCCTTTTCATCCGTAGGGTGAGGAACGACATTGTTCCCTATCCATACACTATGCCGACGCCCCTGCGGCCGTGTGATACAAACGCATAAAAAAAAGAACCTGTTTTAGGCTCTTTTCCCAGCAAAGATTCTATGCTTTTGTCAACTCTATGGCCTGCTTGCCCGTCATATGCTCCACTGTAAATGCCAACATGCATAGCGGCGCGTACTCCCTATCTATGACTGCTTTCCGATGCGCCGGGGTGTCCATAGGATGGTATTTTTGGGACAGCTGCTCGATGGCATGCCTCTTTTCTTCCTCGCTTTCCAAGATGCGCACCCTGCCAAAAGCAATCGCGCTGCGATAATAGGTTGTATACGCCTCCGGTTTAATTTCATCGCGATCCACCACGCAAAAGGAAGCCTTTTCACAACGGCGGATACTCTCCAGCTTGTGGCCCACTTTGGCACAGTGAAAATAAAGAATGCCTTGGGTATATACATAGCTGAGTGGCACAGCATAGGGATACCCTTCTGCCCCCGCCAACGCCAACACGCCCGAGGTGCCGCGGCGCAAAATTTCCTCCGTTTCCTGCCAGGACAACGCCTGCCGGCTTCGTCTCATCACTTGAAACATCGTTTCCACCCCTCATCATTCGTCCCAAAGCACGATACGGCCCTGCGCCCTAGTCCGGTTCAAATCGATCAGGCGCTGGTTTTTAGAGCCGCGAAAGCGCAGCGAAATGTCCTTTTGGGCGATGATAAACCGGCCGTCCACCAGCACATCCAGCAAAGACAGCATCTCCTCCGTCTCTGCGCAATGCGCATAGCTGCCCGGCGTTGTCAGCTCCTCCAGCGTAAAGCCAGAAAAGGACCAGATGGTCTTTTGCGGATACTGCGCGCGTACCCGGCGCAAAAACGGCAGCAGCGCACGCTGGTTCTCCGGCTCAAACGGCTCGCCGCCCAACAGCGTCAGCCCGTCAATATAGGAAGGGGCCAGCAGCGAAAGCAGCGTTTCCTCTGTTTGCCGGGTAAATGGCTTCCCGTATGTAAAATCCCAGGTTTCGGGCTGAAAGCACTGTTCGCAGTGGTTGGTGCACCCCGAAACGAACAGCGATACACGCACGCCTACGCCGTTGGCAATGTCGCAGTTTTTAATCTCCCCGTAATACATCCGCGTCTCCTTTCCGCAAAAACAGGGCACCTTGACTAGATGCCCTGTTTCCCCTCCGCTTTGTGCTTACAGATGCAGCACGCGCTCTTTGATCTCCTGTGTGCGCCCCTGGTTCCAGAACTGCGTACCAATGTATCCGCAGGTCCGGCGCGCCACATTCATCTTATCCTGGTCTTCATTGCCGCACCGCGGACAGTGCCAAACCAGCTTGCCATCCTTTTCAATGATCTGGATTTCGCCGTCCCAGCCACAGACTTGGCAGTAATCGCTCTTGGTATTGAGCTCGGCATACATGATATTGTCATAGATAAACCGAATGACATTCATCACCGCCGCCAGGTTTTGCTGCATATTCGGCACCTCGATATAGCTGATGGCGCCGCCCGGCGATAGCGCCTGGAACTTGGCCTCCAGCGCCAATTTATCAAACGCGTTGATGGGCTCTGTTACATGCACATGATAGCTGTTTGTGATATATCCCTTATCCGTTACACCCTTTACGATGCCAAACCGCTTTTGTAGGCACTTGGCAAACTTATACGTCGTGCTTTCCAGCGGCGTGCCATACAGGCTGTAATCGATGTTTTCCGCCTTTTTCCATTTGGCGGTGTATTCGTTGAGCTTGCGCATAATTTCCAGCCCAAAGGCCTCGCCATCCGGCTCTGTCAGCTTTTTGCCAGTCATGCTGTATACGCATTCCCACAGGCCCGCATAGCCCAGCGAAATGGTGGAATACCCGCCGTGCAGCAGCTTGTCGATCTTTTCGCCCTTTTTCAAACGGGCCAGC
>OIWS01000104.1_pt1 | contig 111047 bp, 74 predicted proteins | sample 1587611 | NCBI WGS metagenome assembly OIWS01 (sample SAMEA3888919, study PRJEB22519) | human gut metagenome | biome: human gut; feature: human-associated habitat; material: faeces | place: Denmark | collected 2010 | reverse complement strand
CCCCGCGATTCATTTATATCTAAACGCATACAACCTCCAAGTAGGACGGTGGTCTCCGTGCCCCGTCCTCCAGCACCCAGCACTTCTAAACAGATAACCTCACATGTTTATTGCCCATTTCTAATGTCAGGAGGACGTGGCACAGAGGCCACCGTCCTACTGGTGAGATGTTCGTTTCTATTCTGGGAGGACGGGGCACGGAGACCACCGTCCTACTTGGAAAATTCGTATTCAAGTAAAAACGTGAGAAGCGCGAAATAAATTGTTAAAAACACAACAATATTATCTGAACCATAGAATGTTGAGGTGTTGAGGTATAGAAACGACAAAGGGGCAATATCCATCTTGTTGTGGATATTGCCCCTCGTGTTGCGTTAAGCAAATGGGTGCGCTATTACTTGCGGAGGCCGAGGGCCTTGATGATAGCACGATAGCGAGTGATGTCGCGGTCGTACAAATAGTCGAGCAATGCGCGGCGCTTTCCTACCAGCTGTGTCAAAGAACGTGCGGTAGTATAATCTTTACGGTGCTTCTTCAGGTGCTCCGTCAAATGGGAAATACGGTATGAGAACAATGCTATCTGGCTCTCAGCTGAACCAGTATCAGTGTTAGACTTTCCGTACTGTCCAAAGATCTCTTGTTTTTTTGCTTGATCTAAATACATAGAAAAATTAAATTAAAATATTATGTTTTGCTAAAATGCGGTTGCAAAGGTACGCATTTTTATTCATAACGCGCTAATATTCAAAGGCGGAAAGCTATTATTTAACATATTTTTCAATATTTCTTTCCTCTCTCGCCTCTGTCTATTTATGATAATAGAGCTTATCCTGGATAATTTAGGTTAGCGGGCTGAATGTTTTCCAGCACTTCATCAACATATTTGCGAGCCTCCCAACGTGCCATAGGCAGGTCGTGCAGCAGCCAGTTGCCACAATCTTTGGGTGCAGCGCCAGGAATTTCGCCTTCAAAGTTGGCAACAAAGTTGAAGGTGCGCTTCATCAGTTCAACAATATCTTCCGACTTCAGGTCGCCCTTCATCAGCAGATAGTTGCCCGTAAGGCAACCCATGGGGCCCCAATATACGATGCTGTCTTTCCACTCGGGGTCGTTGCGCAGATAGGTGGCCGCCAGATGCTCGATGGTGTGCAAGGCTCCAGGATGCAAGACGGGCTCGCGGTTAGGCTCTTTCATGCGAATGTCGAAGGTGGTTACTACCTCGCCTCCTACGTTATCTTTTCGGCTTACGTATATGCCGCGCAACAGGCGGTTGTGGTCAATGGTAAAACTGGGTATCTTATCCATAATATATTGTTTCGTTTATTGATTGATATTCTTGTTTATTGATTATTATTGAAGTAAGAGAAACAGCCATCTTAAAAAACATGTATCTTTCTGAAAAGAAACATTCTCTGTCTTCAAAAGAAGCGTTAGATCGCCTCAAGAAAATGCTTTGTTACCTGGAACGAGCCGTCGGCCATGCGAGCCCAGAAGTCGAAATACATCTGTGCTTTATTGTCGCGCAAGGGCACATCGCTCACAATGCGGAACGACACAAACGGCACCTTATAGATATGACAGGTTTGAGCAATAGAGCAGCTTTCCATATCTACGGCCATAGCTTCGGGGAAGTGTGATACGATGTCGCGCATCTTGGCACGTGAGTCGACAAACCACTCGCCGCTCACCACTAAGCCCTTCACCACCTTAACATCGCAGTCGAGGTGCATGGCTTTCTCTACCAGGTCGGTGGGCGAGACAAAGCGCTCAGGCATACCCATTATCTGGCCATAGGCTTGCTCGGTACCACAATAGGCGTCGTGGTAGCAACACTCGGTGCTTACCACCACATTGCCCACCTCGAGCGAGGGGTCGGCACCACCAGCACAGCCCGACGATATAATGAGGTCGGGGTGATAATTGTCAATCATCTCTACGGTACCAATGGCCGAATTTACCTTGCCAATGCCACACTTCTGTATCACTACCTTTTTATCTCCTATTGTTCCAATGTAAAATACTTTTCCATGCTTAATCTCATCCTTGGGGTCGGTCAGCAGGGTGAGCAGCTGGGCCAGCTCTTTATCCATCGCAATAATAACACCAATTGTCATCATGTATGTATATGTGTATATAGTTATTTCTTGTTATTATCCTTCGCGCAAGAAGTCGAGCGTTTCGAATATCTCTTCCTTCGTGGCCGTTTGGTTGATACGTATGTCGCCTATGTTGCCCAAGAGGGTAAAGTTGATATGGTGGGCCGTATTCTTCTTGTCGTGCTTCATGAGGGCGAACAGTGTTTCGTAGTCGTCGCACGTGATGGGCAACTTAGGATAATGGGCGTTGATGTATTGCACCGTTTGGCGTAACACGTCGGTGGGGAAGCCTACCTTAGCGGCACTGAGGTACAACTCGCACACCAAGCCATAGGCCACAGCATAGCCATGCAGCACAGGCTGCCCTTTTTGCATGGCCCACGACTCGAGAGCATGACCAATGGTATGGCCCAGGTTAAGGGCCTTACGTATGCCTTTTTCAAAGGGGTCGGCACTAACAATCTGCTCTTTCACCTTTACCGACTGCCCCACCATCTCTTGCAAAACATGCAGGTTGGGGTGGTCGAGGTCGAAACATAGGTGCTGTGCCCACATATCGTGGTTGCTGATAAGGGCATGTTTCAACATTTCGCCATAGCCCGAGCACAGGTTTTCGTGGTCGAGGGTTGACAGAAACTGGGTGCTAAGAATAACGTAACGGCTGTTGTTAAACACGCCTACTTCGTTCTTCAGGCCATTAAAGTTGATGCCTGTTTTTCCACCTACCGAGGCGTCGACCATGGCCAGCAATGTGGTGGGAATGTTGATAAAGTCGATGCCACGCTTGAAGGTAGAGGCAGCAAAGCCACCAAGGTCGGTTACCATGCCGCCGCCTAAATTGATAAGGCACGAGTGGCGCGTAGCACCATGGTCGGCCAAAGCTTGCCACACGGTTATCACCTGATTGATGTCTTTGTGCATATCGGTGGGCGCTATCTCAATAACATGTGCGTTGCGCAGACTAAAAAAGCCGCTTACCACGGGCCAGCACTGGGCTTTTGTGGTGCTGTCGACCAAAACAAACACACGGTCGTGCTCGCACTCAGAAATGGCTACTGCCAGTTCTTCCTCTAAATGTTTTGAAATAATAATTCTCTGCTCCATAATTCTTCTAACCTAACATACTTAATCGCGTACAAAGTTACAGTTATTCTGATAAACGGCAAAAGAAAGGTACGAAAAAAAAGCACGGCTAACTTCAAACAGTCGGCCGTGCTCAAATATTAGAACAACACTAATATATAGAAAAGGTATGAAGATTAAATCTTGCTAATAATACCCAGTTGGGTTGCTTCAAGGAACTTGATGATGCTGTTTATCTCTTTGCCAGCAGGCACCTGTTCCTTAACCTGGTTGATGGCATCAAACACGCTGGTTTGGCCATGAAACACCAAGCGATAGGCATTGGCAATATGGTTAATAACCTTATCGGGTGTGCCTGACGACTTTAACAGTGTTTCGTTTACGCCAGCATAACGCACGGGGTTGTCGGTAGCCACGATAAACGGAGGCACGTCGCGCGAAATGCGCACACCACCCGTCACCATTGAGGCGCCACCAATGCGCACGTTTGAATTGACGATAACGCCTGATGAGAAGATGGCAGCACTGTGTATCTCGCAGTCGCCAGCCACCTTGGTACCATAACCAAAGGTAACATAGTCGTCTACCTTGGTGTCGTGCGAGATGTGTACGCCCTCCATAAAGAAGTTGCGATTGCCTATGCGGGTTTCGCCATCTTTAAAGGTGGCACGGTTGATAACCACATTCTCGCGGAAGATGTTCTCATCGCCAATCACAAGAGCGGTATCGTCGCCCTTATAGTTGAAGTCCTGAGGCTCGGCACCCAGCACGGTGTTTTGGTAAACCTTGTTTCCGCGACCCATGCGTGTGCCCTTCATAATGCTTACGCCAGGATAGATAATGCAGTCGTCGCCTATCACAACATCGTCTTCAATATAGGCAAACGGATAAACGGTGACGTTCTTTCCCAGCTTTGCTCCAGGAGCTATATATGCTTTATCACTTATCATAATTTTCAAACTTTATAAGTTAAGAATTCAGAGTGAAGGTCGAAGACGACGTTAGTTTCGGCCTCCACCCAGAGCGTAGTAAAGGTTTACTACTGCCTGCATTTTGTTAAAGTCGTCGGCCACCTTCGAAAGCTGAGCGTTCAGCAAGCTCTGCTGGGCGGTGATAACCTCAAGATAGGTTGTGCCTTGCCCCTGTGAGAACAGCATCTTGGCATACTCAACATTCTTGGTAAGGCTCTCTACCTGCTTGGCTTCGAGCTTGCTCTTCTCGTCAGACGAGTTGTAGAGCACCAAGGCGTTGCTCACCTCGCTACCAGCCGACAGCACAGCGTTCTGCCAAGTGTTGTAAGCCTGCTCTTGCTGAGCCTTGGCCACCTTCAGGCCAGCGATAAGCTGACCATGAGCAAAGATGGGCTGTGTGAGCGAGCCAACGGCGTTCCACAACATCTTGCCAGGGTTTACGATACCGCCACCACTATTATTGGTATAGGCACCCGAACCACTGATGGTGATGCTGGGATAGAAACGTGAGCGGGCCTGATTGGTGTTATAGAAACACTGTGCCAGGCTCATCTCGGCATAATGCACGTCAGGACGGTTGCTGAGCAGCTGCACACCAATGCCTGTGCTAAACTCGGTGGGCAACGACTGGTTCTCAATCTTGCCACGAGCAATGGTTTGTGCGGGCTGACCTAACAGCAGCGAGAGCGAATTTTCTACCTCACGTATCTGACGTTTCAGGTCGGCAGCCTGTGCCTGCACTGAGTAGTAGTTCGACTCGGCGCTCTGCACGCTGGTTTCCTTAGCACGTCCCAGTTCCTTCTGAAGCTTCATCAGCTCCCAAGTATCCTTGGTCAGAGTGGTCATATTATCAACCAGCTCGAGCTGCTTATCCAGCATCATAAGGGTGTAATACATATTGGCAATGTTCGATATCAGGCCTGTCTTCACCACCAGCTGATAGTCTTTTGTAGCCAACAGGTTCATCTGTGCACTGCGCTTGACGTTGAGAAGATTGCCAAAGAGGTCAATGCTCCAGCTGGCCTGTACAGGCAACGAATAGGTCTTGGTGGCCTTATTGCCATCCCACGACGTGATAACACCCTGGGGCGAGAAGGTGAACGAGGGCACGAAAGCCAGCTTGGCCACCTTCAGCTGCTCTTCCACCATCTTTACATTGAGGGCTGCGTTAAGCATGTTGGTGTTGTGAGCCAAGCCTTGCTCGATGAGCGACTGAAGCTGGGGGTCGGTGAACACACTGCGCCAAGGCAGGTTGCCAAAGCTGGCGGTGTCGGTCACGGCCAGGGTGTCGGTGGTCGACTGTACGTCGCGCACCAGTCCCTTCGTGTTCACTTCAGGGCGCTCGTATTTGTTATATATTCCGCAACTGCCTAACAGCAAGGTGGCAGAGGCGAAAAGTATTGCTTTATTTAGTTTCATTTTGTTTCGTTATTTTGAAGTCTTATCAATCTGCTCCTGCAATGCACCAGCCACATAGGGGTTTGTGTACTGACGTATCTCGGTGTCAACACTTGCATTGTCATCCTCAAACTCGATGGGCTTGATCTTCTCTTGCAGCATCTGGAAGATGTAGAACAAGGCGGGCACAATCATAATCTGGCAGAGCATACCTATCAACATACCGCCAATGGCAGCAGCACCCAGTGTCATGTTGCCGTGGTAACCTACGCCCCAAGGCATCAGCATAGGCAACAGACCGATAATCATGGCCAGTGAGGTCATCAAGATAGGACGCAAACGGGCTGCAGCACCCAGCACGGCCGACCATGAGATAGCCATACCCGTCAGGCGACGCTCAAGGGCGAACTGCACAATAAGAATGGCGTTCTTGGCCAACAGACCCATCAACATAATCAACGCAATCTGCATATAGATGTCGTTGTTATTGCCAAACAGCTTGGTAAAGATGAAGGCACCAGCCAAACCGAACGGGATAGAGAGAATTACTGACAGAGGCAGCAAGTAGCTCTCATACTGTGCGGCAAGGATGAGGTAAACGAAGGTAAGACAGAGCACAAAGATGATGCCTGTTGAGTTGCTCGACTCTTGCTCGTTACGGGTCAAGCCTGAGAACTCGTAGGTATAACCTGAGGGCAACGATTCCTTAGCCACCTCAGACATAGCGTTCAAGGCGTCGCCAGTAGAATAGCCATCGGCAGCCGACGCGTTCACATTGATAGAGGTAAACAGGTTGAAGCGGTCAATCTCCTGCGGGCCATATACGCGGCTCAGCTGTACATACTCGTTGATAGGAGCCATCGCACCCGACTGGGTACGTACATATATGTTGTCGAGGCTCTTCAAATCAGAACGATCTTTGGGGTCGGCCTGAATATATACACGATACAGTTTACCGTAGGCATTGAAGTTAGAGGCATACATACCACCATAGTAGCCCTGCATGGTGCTAAGCACAGTTGAGGGGTCGATACCACTCTGCTTACACTTGGCCACATCAACATCAATCTTGTATTGCGGATACTTGGTATTGTATGAGGTCATGGCGTTGCTGATTTCGGGGCGCTTGTTCAGCTCGGCAATAAACTTCTGTGTTACGTCATAGAACTTGTTTACATCGCCACCCGTGCGGTCCTGCATTGAGAAGGTAAGACCGTTGGTAGCCGAGAAGCCTTGCACCATAGGCGGCTGGAAAGCCAATATCTGGGCGCCCTTAATAGCGGCTGTCTGCTTGTAAATCATACCCAGAACCATACTTGAACCAAGGTTGTGAACACCGATATACTTCAGCGGGCCCTCCATCTTCTGGCGCTCTTCAAAGCTCTTCAGCTTGACAATAAAGGTACCCTGGTTTGAACCCTGACCAGCAATAAAGTTGTAACCCGTAATGCGCATACGGCTTTCGATAGCGGGGTTGGTAGCCAACATACGGTCTACCTGATCCATCACGTCCTGTGTTTTCTTCATTGAAGTGCCCGGAGGGGTTGACACGGTACAGAACACGGTACCTGTATCCTCGTCAGGCACAAGGCCTGTCTTAGTGGTAGCCATGAGTATGCCCATCGCAGCGATGCCTACTACAACCGAGATAATGGCGATAATGGGGCGCTCAACAATACGACGCACGCCATTGCGATAGCGGTCTTGCACCTTACCATAGGTAGCGTTGAAGGCAGCATGGAAACGGTCAACCATCGACATCTTGCGTGCGGTGCCGTCTTCATTCTTCGGCTTCAGCAAGATAGCACAAAGAGCAGGCGAAAGGGTCAAGGCATTCAATGCCGAGATAATAATTGAGATAGCCATGGTGATACCAAACTCGCGATAGAAGGTACCAGAGGTTCCACCCATAAACGATACTGGGATAAACACAGCCGCCATCACAAGGGTGATTGAGATGATGGCTCCCGATATCTCGTTCATGGCGTCGATAGATGCCTGTCGGGCCGACTTATAACCAAGGTCGAGCTTGGCGTGTACGGCCTCAACCACCACAATGGCATCGTCGACCACAATGGCAATGGCAAGCACAAGGGCGGCCAAGGTCAGAAGGTTCAGCGAGAAGCCAAACACGTAGAGGAAGAAGAAGGTACCAATCAACGATACTGGCACGGCAATCAGCGGGATAAGCGTTGAACGGGTGTCCTGCAAGAAGATATACACCACAATAAACACGAGGACGAAAGCCTCGAGAAGGGTCTTGACAAGGTCTTCAATAGAAGCGAAGAGGAACTCGGTAACATCCTGCATCACATCAAAATGAAGTCCGGGAGGCAAGGTTTTGCCCTGCTCTTCAAGCAGCTTCTTTACATTATTGGCAATCTCAGTAGCATTAGAACCAGCGGTCTGTGTCACCATCATGGTTACTGACGACTTGCCGTTCAGCTCTGATGCAACGGTGTAAGACAAGGCGCCCATCTCAACGCGAGCCACATCCTTCACACGAATGGTTTGACCATCTTGGGTCGACTTGATAATCATGTCGCCAAACTCCTCAGGAGTCTTCAAACGACCTTTATAACGGAAGGTGTACTGATAAGCATTGTCGCTATTCTCACCTACCGAACCAGGAGCGGCCTCAATATTCTGTTGAGCCAGCACACCCGTAAGGTCAGAAGGAATCATGCCATAGTTTTTCATCTTCACGGGGTCAATCCACAGGCGCATGGTATAGTCTTTCTGCGAGAAGCACTGGCACTCGCCCACACCACTAATACGCTTGATGGCTGGCACCACGTTAATGTTGGCATAGTTGGCAAGGAATTCGTCGTCATAACGATCATCATCGGCAGTAAGACCGAAGAGGATAACGGTAGACGACTGACGCTTCATTACCTGCACACCAGCCTTGGTAACCTCGGCGGGCAGCAAGGCCGAAGCCTGCGACACACGGTTCTGAACGTTTACCTGACACATGTCGGCGTTCATACCCTGCTGGAAATATACGGTGATTGAAGCCGAACCATCGTTAGTGGCTGAAGAGGTCATGTAGGTCATACCCTCAACACCGTTGATTTGTTCCTCAAGCGGAGCAAGCACCGAGTTCAGCACGGTCTCAGAGTTGGCACCCGTGTACGAGGCACGCACCATGATTGTAGGCGGCGCAATGTTCGGGTACTGCTCAATAGGCAGCGACACCAGTCCGAGCACACCCAAGATTACCACCAAGATAGAGATCACGGTGGAAAGCACTGGGCGTTTGATAAATCTATCTAATTTCATCTGTTTTCTATTTAAGAGTTAAGAAGGAAAGAACAACAAAGTTTAGCCCTATCTCTTTTCAAAAGCCATATTATCTTTAAAGCAGTATCATGATTATAACGATAGCTGCAGAAGATGACGCTGACCATGGAAAGGAGCAATAGCACTTACCTATACATTCTTAGCCTTTATTTTCTTTACTTTCCGAATGCTTTCTTCAGTTTTTTGAGGTCGCCCTGAGCGGCACCCAACTCTTCTGTCTTCTTCAGTTTCTCAGCATACTGAGCTTCGGTCAAAGGTTTGATCTCCATACCGTCTTGCAAACTTGAGATACCATTTACCACGAAGCGGTCGCCAATGTTCAAGCCACTGGTGATGATATAGTTTTTGCCATCGTTGTTGGGGTTGATGGTAACAGCGGTATATTTCACCTTGTTATCCTTACCTACAACATAAACGAAGTATTTGTCTTGTACCTGAGCCACAGCATCTTGAGGAATGATAACGGCCGATGAAGACACATGAGGCACAACGATAGAGCCTGAAGCGCCACTCTTCAAAAGATGATCAGGGTTGGGGAAGTCGGCACGCATTGACACTGAACCAGTGGTAGCATTGATAACACCGCTAACAGTAGCCACACGACCTGGCTGATTGTAGATAGTGCCATCGGCCAACTGCAGTTTTACTGCGGGATAGCTGCTGATGGCAGCGTTCAAACCGCCAGCGCCCTTTGTCATTTCCAGCAAGTCTTTCTCGGTTACAGAGAAGTAAACCTGCATGGTGCTAATGTTGCTCACGGTGGTGAGGGGCTGCTGAGACGAAGCGCTAACCAGCGCACCAACACGGTAAGGCAGATCGCCTACAACACCATTGGTGGGGCTTGTTACAAAGCAGAAGTCGAGGTTTTGCTTAGCCGATACGTAAGCAGCCTTTGCCTGTGCCAGCTGTGCCTTTGCACTCTCATAGTTATTGCGTGACGACTGAAGGTCGAAAGCACCAATAACATTGTTCTTAAACAGTTTCTCGTTATTCTCATAGGTAAGCTTTGCTGTGGCCAAAGCAGCCTTAGCAGCGTTTACCGAAGCCTTTGCCTGACGTACGGCAGCAGCGTATGTTACATTGTCAATCACAAACAACAGCTGGCCTGCCTTCACTGTTTGGCCTTCTTTCACACACAGTTTGGTGATGAAGCCCGACACTTTCGGACGTATTTCTACGTCTTGCATACCCTTAATAGTAGCGGGATACGTTGTTTGCAAATTGGCATCCTGACCCTGAACGGTGCGAACAGCATACTCGTTGTCGCCGAAATCAGGTTTTCCACCACTTTTACCTCCACCACAAGAGGTAAGCACCGCAGCCATTACTGCAGCTGCAAGAATCAAAAACTTGTTTTTTTTCATACCTATTTAAATAATTATCTCTTAAAAATTTAATATTTGTTCTAATCTGTTATCCGTCTGCTATTTGGTTTGTCAGGCCATTCACTGGCCAACGTATCTTCGAGTATTGCCAGGTGCTTCACTTTTATCTTTATTAGTAACACCTTTTATTATATGGCTACACCTTATATATTATAGCAGATATATTTATCTTTAACCTAATTTGTTATCACCATCTTTTTACCATCGGCCAAGCCTTAAGGCTGGACGACAAGAGAAAACTAAGCACTTGGTTTTAGTTTTCGGCTGCAAAGATACCAACAAAATATATAAATAAGGTAATCATCCCTATATATTTAACAAATATTATTCAACCATTAAGATATTTTCGCACCACACAGATAGTAGAAGTACAGTGAAGAAGAATATAAACAAAGGTTGCCACACAAAGAAAATGAGAAGGGAAAGAGGGGAAGAATGAGAGGGAAAGAGGGAAAGAATAAGAGGGAAAGGTGGTGAGAATGAGAGGGAAAGGTGGTGAGAATGAGAAAGTATTATGATGAAGAAAAGAGGCTATTACACAAAAGAGTAGCCAGATAGAAATGAAAAAAGAACGGGGCTTGAGATGTAAAGGAACGGAGCTTGAGATGTAAAGAAATAGGGCTTGAGATGTAAAGGAATGGGGCAAGGCCGAGAAGAACGTAAAAAGAAGAAGGGGTGTAAGATAGATGGGGCCATTAGGCCAGCCCCATCTGTCGTGCTTTCTGCATGAGCAGCTGCATAAGCGGTTCGCGTTCGTTCTCCACCTTATTGTCAAGCACCGCATCTTTTAGGCATTGTTTCAGTGCGCCTACTTCGCGGCAAGGCTTTAGGTTGAACATCTGCATAATTTCGTTTCCATCGATACAAGGCTGTAACAGACGCTTGTAGTCGCGCTCTTTCAGGTCGGCCAACTTCTCGCGCACCATGCGGAAATTGTCAAGAAACTGGCGTTTGCGCACCTGATTTTTGCTGGTAATATCGGCTTCGCACAGCGTCATCAGGTCGTCGATGTCATCGCCAGCATCGTTCAAGAGGCGTCGCACAGCGCTGTCGGTCACCTCCTCATCGGCAATAGCGATGGGGCGCATGTGCAAATCGACCAGTTTTTGCACATACTTCATCTTAGCATCCATAGGCTCTTTCAGCCGGCGGAAGATATCAGGCACCATCTTGGCGCCCAGATAGTTGTGGTTATGAAAGGTCCATCCCAATGCGGGGTCCCAGCGTTTGCTACGTGTTTTTCCCACATCGTGCAACAGAGCCGCCCAGCGCAACCATAGGTTATCACTCTTTTGTGCCACATTGTCAAGCACCTCGAGCGTGTGGTAGAAGTTGTTTTTATGGGCACGGCCATTGCGTGTTTCAACAATATCCAGCCCTGCCAACTCGGGTAAGATGAGCTGAAGAAGGCCCGAACGCTGCAAGTCGACAAAGCCACGGCTGGGTTGTGCTGCCTTAATGGTTTTGTTCAGTTCTTCGCTGATGCGCTCGCCACTAATAATTTTCAGGCGATGCGCGTTACGTCCCAACGCTTCAAACGTTTCGTCTTCGATAAAGAAGTGTAGCTGTGTAGCAAAACGCACACAGCGCAGCATACGCAAGGGGTCGTCAGAGAACGTTATATCGGGGTCGAGAGGCGTGCGAATGATGCCGTCTTCAAGGTCTTCAATACCGCCGAAGGGGTCGACAAGCTCGCCAAAATGAGCACGGTTTAGCTGTATTGCCATGGCGTTGACGGTAAAGTCGCGACGGTTCTGATCGTCTTCCAGCGTGCCATCTTCGACAATGGGTTTACGCGAGTCGTGACTATAACTTTCGCGTCGAGCCCCCACAAACTCTACCTCCAGACCTTTATATTTCACCTGTGCCGTGCCAAAATTCTTGAACACTGAGATATTTGCCTTGCGTCCCATCTTCTTGCGCAAGGCGTTGGCCACCTGTATGCCACTGCCCACCACCACTACGTCGATATCATTTGAGGGGCGCTCGAGAAAGAGGTCGCGCACATATCCTCCCACAACATAGCAGTCGAGGTTCAGTTCATCGGCAGTGTCGCCAATCAAATGAAATATATCCTTATCAAGTATTTGTGCCAGTTCGGCATCAGTATAGAGCTTCATAACTTATCCTAAAAACGTTTTTTTCATGACTTCATGCCAGCCACTACACCCTCACGGCCACGGTGTTTGCCTGAGATGCAGCGGTAAAAGACGGTATGAGTATGCAAAGTTACTTATTTTTTTGCATCCCACAAAACGTTACGCCCCCTTTTCATTGCTTGAAAGGAGGCGTAACACCACGATCTCGGGTTTCGCAAATCTTTGACATACGAAACGTCAATCACGATAAAGGTCAATTTATTTCAGCATCCACTGTCGCCAGTTGGCCGCTGCTTGCGCCGATGGTATACTGGTGGGCGTTTGTCGTTTACCATTAATTACGAGCGATTTCTTCACCACATTATCTTTCACATAATCGTATAAAGCGCCCAAATTGGCAGCTCCTTTCGTTTCTTTCATCTTCTTTAAAAGATAATAAGTGAACATGCCGTGATGCTCACTATCAAGAGGATAAGCCGTTTCATCACCCTGAGCAGCCGACAACACCACCATATTGCCTTTAGCCTCACTGCTCTTAGCCTTGATGGCTACGCCACGAGCCGAGGCCAACATACCCTCACCACGCAGCGAGCCCGAGAAGCAAGCATCCATCAGCACCACCACCTGAGCCGATGGTATAGAGCCCAGCGACGCATAGAAGTGGTTCAAACTAAGGCACGTTGATAGGTCTGCTCCATAGCCATCAATCGGCATCAAATAGGCATCTTTCGAAGCCTCATCGGGCAAGCCATGTCCAGCATAATAAATAATAAATTTAGCCTTACCTTGATACGCCTCGGCAATCTGTTGCATCAGGTTCAGCTCTCGCTTAATATTAGTGTAAGTAGCGTTGCGCACCAGATGTATATTAGCCTTAGGCAGCCCAAGGGTTTTAGCACAATAGTCGGCAAATATCTGTCCATCATTCAGCGCATTAGGCACTGGGGCTACGTTTTGATAAGCTTCATTTGCAATAATCAGGGCAAAGGTATTATCATTAGTATCGGCGACAGAGGGTATGTTAACATCAATATCCGACTTTTTCGTTTCGATCTTTTGTGGCGAAGGATTGGGCTGCTGGGTGGTTGATGGCTGTGCTGCCGTTACCTGTTGCACTATGGTGATATGATTTACGGTTTGATCATTGCTGGCTACCTGGCCCACTGGTTGCTGTGCGCCCACTGGGCCACCTGTTTTCGGGTTAAGAGCAAAGTTGGTTACATGCTGTTGCGCACCGTTATACGCCTCAACGATATCAGACAACAAGCACTTACCACCTTTCTTTTGATAGCGTTCCATCCATTCCTTATACCTACTCTCGTCTTTCGTCACCACAATGCCATTTTGATAAAAGGCGGCCAGTTGCGGCATAGCATCGGGCAAGCCACGTTCGGCAGCACGGCGATAAAGGCGGAAGGCCTCATTAAGATTTTTCTCACAAGCCACGCCTTGCTGGTTACACCACGCCAAATAATATTGGGCAGCCATATCGTTAAGGGCAGCAATGCGTTTAAACTCGGTGAAGGCATACTGCACATATCCCCCACGCAAAGCCTCAAGCGCAGCCTTGCTTTGCGTATCGATGTTCTGTGCCGACACTACCTGTGCCCAGCACAACAAAATGAATAGAAGAAAGCGCGTCATCGTAAAGAAGCACTCATAAAGGTTACTGCCCCGCCCTAAGCACAAGCCGAGGCAGCAACCGTGGTTCACATTTATTTAGTTTCTTTTTTAGTATCTTGTATTTTCGATGCATACGACATCTTACCCCAATCTTCTTCAGTACCATCAAAGTGGATTATCTTTTTATAGCTGGTTTCAGATAGCGGAATAAGCAATGTTGCACCATACGTAAAGAGGGCGCCTATGATGCGTCCGAAGCCAACCTTCCCCGTTTTAGAGATGCTGGTAGAACCCAACGTGAAGGTACCCTTTTTAAAGTTGCCTTCCCAGTCGCACACGATAATGGGCGAGCGGTCTTCATCAAACTCAAAGGGTGATTTGGCTTTTACATGTATCACAGCGGGCTTAGTTTCTTTCACGCCAAAGCCTCGTTTATCTTTCTTGGTCAAATCGTCGGGCATCTCTACATAGAAGGGGGCAAAGATAACATCGCTTACCCATGACGATAACGACACACAGGTCCAGTCTTCAGCACGCTTATTAAAAGCATAGGCAATAGAAGCACCAATATTGTTAATGCTTTCATCCTCAGTAAGATGTCGAGTGGATGTGCCCAGATATTCTTCGCGTTTAGGGTCTGCTTTTTTCGACTCTTCTAACATATCGGCAATAATATTAAAGAGGCGTTTGTCATACTCAGAGAATTCGCCCGATGGCGTTTCAGATGTGCTATACTTGCCTAAGATGCCCGTTGTCATATTACATATAAAGGTATCGTTCTGCTTACCACCTGTTGAGGGGGCGATGGTGATAAACTCGTCAACCGATGTGGTGGTACCTTTCTTTGAGGCATGATTTTCGTTCTGTTTCTTATCAAACATAGGGAACGAAGAACCGTTATGCACCATAAAGCACTGCGAGAGATCAATAAAGATCGTCTTCTTGGTTTTGTTCACAGCCCACAACTGTTCGTTGTAGATTTCGAGTTTTATGTTATCGTCTTCAAACACGCTATTGGCCTGTGAATAAGCAAATATCAATGCGTTACGATAACTGGTTTTGGTCTTGGCCTGTGCAAAGGCTGCACATAAGCATACGAAAGAAAAGAAAAGCAATAGTTTCTTCATAATTGTGTTACTTTTTAAGGGTTATAGGTTTATATATTATTTGTGTTTTCTGATTTGTCGTGCGCAATGCCGACAGCCATTTATTAAAATGGTCAACTTCCATGGCGCGTGGCAGCTGTCCAATGCTTGCCGACGTGTTAGCCTTTATCAGTTCATCGGTGCTAAACACCACCACCACCTCGTTTTGTTCCATTGTTTTATCAGTGGTTAGGGTATATTCTTCTACCACGGCACGCTGATCGGCTGGCACACTTTGGGCCGAGAAGGACAAATAGTCGCGGCCCTGTTCTATGGGCTGAGCAGCATCGGCTTGCTGCGAATAAGGTAAGAGGCAATAAGCTTGTTGCGCAGTATGGTCAACGAGATACACCAACAAATGCCCCGACACGGGCGACAAGAAATGCAGGTACATATCATCGCCATTATGAAAGTCGGTACTCTCATATTTCAGGTCGGTGCCATTGCGCAAGAGGTTCACGGCAAGGTCGATTTTTGGCGATGTAAGTTTGCGTATGCGGCCCTTCACTTTTACGCTTACCACGAGCATGCCTTCTTCATAATTAATGTCGTAGCGAGGCTGGTCTAAGGTTTCAACCCACTCGCCATTCACGTTGCTATGGCCTACTGATGAAAAGCGCACATCGCTCTTGCCATTATCGTTGGTTATCACAGTGGCGTTGCTCTGTCCCATCAAGGTGCCAAACTCGTCGGCAATGGCTTGCACCTGTGCACGTTCAAGGGCTGTAGCTTTGGCCTGTTCCAGCGTTACGTTTTCAGGTGCATGATAGGTGTAGGCTGCTTCTACCGTTACTGGTTTCTGCGCCCATGCGGCACTTGCCACGAGGCACAACAACAAGGATATCCAAATAGTGTGCATAGGCTACCATCCTAATGCCTTATCCAACTTCTCATGTAGCTCGTCTCCACGCTTCTCCAGTTCTCCTCGCACAGCCTGTTTGGCCGCCTGTTTAGCCATTTCGGCATTGTAGGCAATGCGCACCGACACCTCTTTATTCTTATTAGGCAGTATGCGATACATATCTACCACTATCAGCACCCTACCTATGCTTTGTGCAATAAGGTTCTTAGCAGCGCTCACGGTCTTCACCACCGAAGCGGCCTCTTCGGCTGCCAACTGCTGGTTGCTCACGGTGTTCTCTACCAGGGCAGTAACCTCGGTTTGTATTTGTGCTGCAAGGCTCTGTTTGGCCAGCTCCATGGCTTGTATTTTAGCAGCATCATAGTTTTCGCCAACACTCATTGCCTCACCCATCAGATACTTTGGAAACATGTTTTCATCATACTCCATCTGCATGAGATACGACTTATCAAGCTGTTTCTCAAGTGGCAGCACTCCAGGCGTTGTCTTCCAACCTTCCTTAGCCAAACGTTTTGCCTCTTTACGAGCTGTCTTCGTGGCTTTCTCGCTCAACTCAGCCTTCGAGGCTTTCTTCAGTTCTTTACGTTCCTTGATTTGTTCTTTCGTTAGCTGGGCGAAAGAAGCAGTAAAGGTCATAGCCATTACAAAAGTTAATACTAATCTAATAGTTCTCATAGGCTTAACGATTAATATCAAAGTTTTTTATTCTTTTTATTGTTTTTATTCTTACAAATGCAAAAGTAGTATTTATTTTTGAACGACCAACAAAAAAGGCGATATTTTTTTTGCAAATGTTTACACTACACCCGTTCTTGGCTCGCAATACCTCAAAAGTTATTAAATTTATGACGGCTTCGGCTCGCCTTTCAACATTAATTTATACTTTTGCACCTCAGTATGAAGCATTTATTATTATTCATCGTCACAACAACGTTGCTGGCAGGATGTGCAAAAACCGAAGAGCAGAAGGCCGACGAATGTATGCAACGCATCGACTCGCTCTACGCACAAGGCAAATACAGCGAGACGCTCGACTCTATCGTAGCGCTGCGCGACCACTACCCTACGGCCCTTGAAGCACGCCGCAAGGCGCTGGTGGTGTGGCAAAATGCCTCGCTGAAAATGGCGCAGGCCGATGTGGCCAAAACCGACATCTTGCTGCAACAAACCACGGCTCAGCTGGCCGGCTCGCTCGATAGGCTCACCTACAACCGCCTGCGTGTGCGCCGCGACTCGCTGCAAGCTCGTTACGAAGCCATGTGTGGCGTGGTAAGAATGATTCATGTTCGGCAGAAGCAAAATAAGGAATAAGAAAGAAACTCGATTTTTTATTTCTTTCTTAACTCTTCAATAAGGTTTTCAAGAATATATTGGTCGCTCATCAGTTGCAATCCATATTTTGGATCAGCCAACTGTTTGAATACATATCTGGTGAATTGGCCCCACCTCCTTCAACCATGTCATATATTAATACACAAAAAAACTCTCGTAGCTTATTTATGGCTGCGAGAGTTTTTTTGTGTTTTTGATTAACAATAAAAGTCTGTGACTTCAGCTCTTCTCTTCTTGCCGGTCTCACCCGATCCTTGCGAAGCTTGGGCTTACTTACACAATAATAGTAACCACAACCTTAGCCTCAGGATACTTGTTAAGATAGTCTACAACCTCCTTTATGTATGTGTGACTTATATTTCTCAACCAAAAAGTCGCGAAGCGAACGTAGATTTGATTTATTAGATATGATTGGTTTAATTATTTCTGACTCAAAAGTCAACACTCCATTGAGTATGTTTACTGATGCCACATACTCAGTATTTACGATATAACTTCTGCCCATCCTGAAAAAAGGTGAAGGTATATTAGACTCCGCATACGCTATTTCGATATCGGTAAGAAACGATGAAAGAGTTGATAAATGAGTCTTTGTTTTACCATCATTAAAATAAAAGTCGGTATAGTTTCCGTCTGCTTTAAGATAAACCACTTTGTCAAGATTGATGACCGCGAATTCTGTTCGAGAGTTTATGAAAACCTGTACCATGGTTTTAGAATTGATGTTGAGGATAATTAATCGGTTTATTGTTAGTTATGAACACTGTTGTCCAAAGAAAAAAAATTGGACATGATTTAAATTGATTATATTCAATGGGTTATACGAATTTGATTTTTTCGAGATTTGATTTTGTACTTTTGCAAATTGTATTGCAAGAGACTGAAATCATGAATCAAGGAAAGACCGTATTCGCTCAGATTATGTCGCTCATACCAAGATATGAATTCGACAAATCTACTTTATTACCCGATCAGCAGACAATGTCTAACCAGAGCGGCTAACATTTATAAATTTAAATAAAAATTCCGAATTATAAGCCAGTTGGGATAAAAAACAGAAATGAATATCTCCGAGTGCTCGCTGCTTGAGTTAAAATGTCAAGACCGACATACCTAAAATCTTGCATCAACGTGCTCTAAGTCACAAATTATATTTATTTTTGGGAAGATTTAAACCCCAAATATGCAAGCCTATGAAATCAGTATGTGGTCTTGACGTGCACAAAGATAGCGTTTATCTTTGTATTTTGAGTGAGTTTGGAGAACTTATTGAAAAAGTTTTTTATTGTGATTGAATATCTTATGAAAATACTATTCACGTCCAAAATCATATTGCACACCATTGTATCCAAAAGTAAGCTTAGATGGCGACAAGAAATGGATATCAACTTTATGTTCTTTCTCGTGATAATCAGAGCCATCACTCTTGATACAAGAAATGATAAGTTTTCCATTCATCACTCGCCACGAACGAAGAGTGATTCCATTTAAATCACCAACATTGCTTGCAGCGCCATCTTCGTCAAGTCGCATACCATTGCCACTTTTATCAGAAAACAACCAAAGACCTTGAAGTTCTGTTATATTGATTGCGCTTTTTATGTTTTTGCTATTTAGCTCAACCATGATAGCAAGATTTTCCTTTGGCTTCATGGTTCCGAATGATTGTTGAGTCTTTTTTAGTAGAGTTGTTGAATATACCAACTTCCGCTGAGTTTGCATGTTAGTAACATACATGCTGTCGCCCTTAATCGCATCAAGCACTACATACATCGTTGAGTCCTTAGGATCTGGGTTAGCTTTGCGAGCAGCATCAGCCTCAGTACGTTGAGGTGCAGAATTGCTACATCCGCTACAAGCATTAAATCCTAATGCTACAATCAATAATACAAAGTATAATCCAATTACTTTCATTTCTCAACAGTATTATCTTTAAAAAGGGGGAGAAATGGAGCGACTCCATCTCTCCCCCAAATTACACATATTAACTATTTTATTTAGCTTGAAAAAGCAAGAAATTACTTATTTTCCTTAACCTTTACGTAGAATACATACTCCTTAGTGTTACCATAGAAGTCTGTTACGTAGAAGCCAAACTTAATCTTAGATGATGTGATAGAACCTACACCACCAGGTACATCCTCGTTAGTAACAACCTTGATACCGTTAGGCTCTACAGTAACGCTCTTGAACAAGCTTGCGAACTGTGTATCGAGCAACTTAACCTTAGTTTCCTTGATACGGCTATCCTTAGCTGTGCCGAAGTAGTTGATCTTGTCTGCTGATGATGTAGAAGGGTCGTCAGCAGAAATCTGATTCTCGGTGATGGTGATAGAGTGGTTAGGATATTCTACCTCGTAAGCATCCTGTTTGAACTTAAAGTCTGCCCAAGCGATAGCACTCTTGAATACAACCTTAAAGTCTGTTGGAGCATACCAGAGCGACTTAGCACCGAAACATTCAACAGCAGCCTGCAATGTGTACTCATGCTCTTCACCGAACTTAACAGCAGCAGAAGGAACCTCCATAGTGTAGTCGGTAGCAGCAGATACATAGTTGAGTCTCCAAGTGTTGATTGGCAAGTACTTAGCATACTTAGCAACATGTGAAGGAGTTGAGATGTAATCTGCCTTATCGGTATAATCGAAGCTAATTACACAACCATCAGCGTTGTTATAAGGAGTATTGAATGCTGCAATGATGTTGTATGTAGCATTATAAACACCAGCGGTTGCAGTTGCCTTATGGTAGTTAGCCCATGCAGTAAGCAACTTACCCTTAAGAGCCTTAGCATCATTCATATTAGCATCGAATGGAGTGAAGAATGCTGGGTTTGGCTTGATAAGGTCAGCGTGGTGGTTAGGATACTTCATAGTGAACTTAATAGGCAATACACTTACTGTGTTACCATTCAAGTCGTATGAACGCATCTCAAGGTTATAAACCTTCTCAACCTCAACATCAGCAGGATCGTAAACCAAGATCATATTCTTGATTGACTGCAAGGCAGTAGCACCCAAACCATTTACAGATGCAGAAGCATGACCATTCATGTTGATAGTAGCAACAGCTGTAGAAGCGGTCCAACTTGGAGTCTTTTTGTCAGTATAGAATTCAACCTTCTTAAGCTTCAAACCATTCTTAGCAACAACTTCAATCTTATTTGTGTTCTTATACCAAAGCTTGTTAGAAGCATCAACCTTGATACAGTTAGCCTCCAACTGGAAGTCGGTCTTAGAATCAGCATTCAAGTTATGAAGTGTTGTGTTAATACCTGAAGCATAAGGAGTATGTACGATATCCATACCATCCTCGTTGAAGAGAGTCTTAACAAACATCACCTTGATATCCTTAGAATAGATAGTACCATTGTAGTTTTGGATGTAGTAACGGAATGTTACAGTAGAACCTACGAATGAGTAATTACCTGAAGCATCAGGGATATTAACAACGATATTGTCGAAGTTCTCGTTATCCTCCTCAAAGATAGTATTGAGCACACCCTTATTTGCATCGTTGATAGCCTTCAACAATGAAGTAAGAGTATTACCTGTCTGAGCCTCGTTACGAGCATTTGAAACAGCTACAGCCTCAACATACTTGCGATATACCTTTGGAGAAGCAGCTGCGCTCTTACCAAACTCTGTATTCTGAGGAAGGAGGTTAAATTTACCTGTCATTGTCTCACCATAGTTAACGGTGTAGCGAGCATCGCATGTTGAAGGATGAGTACCAGTATCAGCACCTGTCGCAACGATAGAAGGAGCTGTCTGAGCAACTGCATCTTTAACATTGATATTAAGCTCATACTTAGAGTAAACCTTCTTATCAGTAACTTTACCATCCTTAGCCTTCTGCTTATAGCTTGTATAGAGAGCATAAGAGTTATCGAAACCAGCATGCTTTGCTCCAGAGAAGTGATTGTAAGAGTTAGTAATTACACTCTGATACAGACCATTCTTAGGAGCACTTGCTGCACGAGCTGCACGACGAGAAGTAATAGCGCTTGTACGTGTAGAAGCCTCTGGAGCAGAGATAGAAAGACCTACAGGAGCCTTCTCCACGCTATTCTCGAGCTGGATGTTTGCTTTATCTGTAAAGTTTACGTTTGTTGGGTTTATAGTATAGTAAACAGGACCTGCAACGCGCTCAACGTTCCACTGGCCAACTATCAAAGTCTTATCGTCTGCACCAGCAGCACCCATATAAGGGAATATAACGTAAGTATTTCCAGTAGCATCTACCCTTGTAAATTGCTTACCAGAAAGAGTTGTCTTGTTTACATCAGAGAGCACCTGAGCCTGAACAATCTCCAACTGCTCATCCTGAAGGATAAGACCTGTGATAAGGTTATTGAGGTTTTCTGTAAGAATATCAAGATAGGTATTAATGTTCTTAATATCCACGTCTATCAAATTCTTAATAGCGTCTGCATTATCCTTTACAGCACCATCCTTAAGAGCCTTGATAGCATCTGCATTATCCTTTACAGCACCATCCTCAAGAGCCTTTACAGCTGCCTGATAATCACTCTCAAGCTTAGTAAGCTTATTATCGATGATATCCTTGATAGCAGCCTGATTATCCTCGATAAGCTTCTTCAATTCATCATCCTTATCGCTAAGAGCCTTGTGAGCCTTGTCGTTAGATTCCTCAAGCGACTTAAGAGCCTCATTGATGGTTACGATATCAGCACCATTCTTTTCAATATCCTTCTTTGCAGCCTCAAGATCCTTCTGAGTACCCTGGAGTTTCTCTTCAAGAGCCTTATCGGCAGCCTCAAGATTCTTGGTTGTGGTCTCCAAGTCCTTAACAAGCTTCTCGATATCCTTCTGGTTAGCTTCAGCAAGTTTCTGAACCTGTTCAGCAAGAGCATAAGCCTCATCAGCCTTAGCCTTAGCAGCCTTCAAGTTAGCATTTTCAAGGTCAGCAATAGCCTTTTCAATAAGAGCCTGTGAAGCCTCGATAGCAGCCTTCTTAGCCTCTGCAGCCTGGATATCGGCATATCCCTTTGCATCGTTTGTGGCAGCCTTGATAGCCTCATTAAGTTCCTGATCAGCCTTCTCGCTTGCAGACTTGCAATTATCGAGGAGACCCTCGAGTCTTGAAATCTCAGACGTCACGTTCACTCCGCTTGCGTCAACCTTTTCCTGCAAGTTTGTGATGTCATCATCGTAATCCTTACAAGAAACGAGAGAACCCGTCGAAACTACAGCGAGAGTTCCGAAGAGCAGTGCACTAAAAACTTTCTTTCTCATTTTTGTTAAATAATTTAATTAAACGTATATACATTGTTCACTATTTTTGCTCGTGATGTGCCGTTGACTGATGGCGGTAGCTCGTTCATATTTATCATCATCACCCATTCATATCTTTACGGCAGTTTGGCGCATAAATATGCCTAATGCAACGCAAAATTAAACAAAAATGAGTCAACAAATCGGTATACAAAGCTTCACTGTCTGAACCCCATAGTTTACTGTGTGAACCCCCATGTATTGGTTGATAAACCAAAATTGCATTTATTAATTTGTGTATATACAGATATAACAATGTACATGCGCGATATTTATATAGATATATCAAGATGAACCAATTCTATCATTATTTCCACCTTTTTTTATCATTATTTGCGCCTATATTTGCAGTATCTCTCACACATAGCTTATCAGACAAATGGCATAAATGGAGAGATTATTATTGAAATAATGTTCAATATGATTTTTACAACAAAGCCCCTTATGAGTTAAAACATGTAAATATTTTAACAATTCAAGGTCATTCTAAATTTGCAAAAGAGAAGTTAACGAATGTTTATTGGCGTTAGCAGATGTAAATTTTAACATTTTCGCGACCCAAAAATCGTGAAAACGAGTTGTAAAACCCATGCTTTCACCTTGTGAAACCAAGCATATCAGGAGGTGAAACCAAGGGTTTCAGGAGGTAAAACCATGGGTTTCACAAAATATTTTCCATTTTTTCGGGGTTTTCATCGAGACAAGTCGGCTCGAAAAACGTGCAAGCCATTACAGCACAACGTATTACCTCTTTCAATACGCTAATCGCCCAGAATAAGCACAAATGCAGCGCCCATTTCGAAATTTCAAAACAAGCGCTGCATTTTAAATTACGATTTTAACAATTCAGACCATTCAAGAGGTCTATATGTAAAAGTTTGTGAATTCTCAAAACTCATCTTCCCTATTTTATCACGATAGGGTCGCCCACGCCCGAACGATGTGCGGGGTCGTATACAGCCACGCCCACCATCGAGTCGGCACAGCCATAATAAAGAAACCATTTGGCGTTATGATACACCAGTCCTTCAATAAACACCGTTCCAGCAGCATACTGCCCCGTCTTTTCAAAGTCGGACATGGGGCGGAAGAACGGCTTGTCGAGACGCGCCTTCACCTGTAGCGGATTATCGTTAGAGAACAAAATCTGTCCAGCAGCATAGGTGTTTAAAGGGTAGGCGGCATCGGCTTTAGCACCCGAATCGTTCTTACCATTGTAGAAGAGAATAATGCCATCAGAGGTTTTTACAGCAGGAGGGCCACACTCGGTGAGCATACTATCAAAGTAGCCCTCGCGCGGAGTAACGAGATATACAAGGTTCTGGTTTTCATCAACATATGGAGTCCAGTTCACAAGGTCATCGCTCGTAGCGGCGCACACCCACTGCTCGCCCCAATACATCAGGTATTTTTTCTTACCATTCACCTTCACCTTGGCAGCCACCTGCTTGCCATTCACCACCTCAGTAACGATAGAGCCCGACTTGCACGCCAAATCTTTAAACTTACCATTATAGGCGTTTAGCAGCGCGGGGCCATGCTTTGTCCAGTGTTGCAGGTCGGTAGAGGTGGCAATGGCCAAGCGTGGGGTGCGATTGTTCCATGCCGTATAAGTCATTACATACAGTGTTTTGCCCTTAACATTGGCCGCCACCACACGCGGATCTTCGCAGCCGCCCTTCCACTCGTAGGTGCGCGAGATGTCGCTACCATCGGGGTAAAACACAGGGGTAGCCTGTCGATAATCAATGTGTATGCCGTCCTTACTCTCGGCATAGCCTATACGCGAGGTGCGTCCACCGATGCCCGCCTTCGGGTCGTCTTCGGCACGATACAGTATGCATATCTTACCGTCTTTCTCTACAGCGGCAGGATTAAACGTGTCGGCACACTCCCATGCTACACTTTGCCCACGCATGGGGCAAGAAAAAGAGGTTGACACATTAGGAGTGATAAGCGGATTTACGCCCTCAGGACGCTCAAAGCCACCAAAAGCCCAGGCGGGCAGGTAGTTGTCGGCCAGGGCAGGCAGGGCGGTCAGCAGGGCTGCTGCGGCCAGTCCCAGCATGCGGAGCCGAGATTTGTTTGTTGTCATATCGTTTTTGTTTTAATGAAAAATCGGGTGATAAATTATAGTGCCCCTATCTTATGGCCATCTTTGCGCTGTGCAGCCCCTGCGCCGTGCGTATGCTGGCCACGTACAGCCCTTTCTGCATGGGCAGGCTGAACGACAGCGTGCCGTTGAACGGCTGCCTGGCAGCGAGTGTGCCGTCGGGGCTGTACAGCATGAACACGCCCTGGCAGCCAAGGTCGGCGTGCAGTGTCTGTCCGGCACGGGCCAGGGCGGGCAGAGCCAGTGTGGGCGCGGTGGCGTGGCCGATGCCAGACGTGCAGGAGGTGCCCAGCACGTCAAAGGCATACAGCTTGGTGGTCTGCGCGTTCTGCGTCGGGGTGGTGTGCGGGACAACCAGCTTCACATACCGCGCTTTTACGGCATTGTCCAGAGTCACCTTCTTGATGTTGACATTGGCCTGTCCCTTCTTGTCTACAGCCAGTTCCCAGCACGTGTTCGAGTCGCCCATCACGGAGATGAGGTCAAGGTCGGGTGCCGTGTCACTTACGTATATCTGGTAGTCGCTTACGTTGACGTCCGGCTCCAGCGTGCGGCAGTCGTACAGGTGGAAGCCGCTCACCATATACTCGTCTTCCAGGTCGATGATGGCAAAGTTGTACGGGTGCGTGTCGGCATTGCCTTTGGCAAAGCACCATTTCGTGTTCTTGTCCGTATGGTTGCCGTCCAGCAGGTTGGCGGCCGTCTCCCTCTCGTTCATGGCGTCGCTGCCCTTGAGCAGGGTCTTGCCGATGCTCACCACGCCTGCGTGGTCGGCCTGCGCGGCCATCTCGCCATAGATGTCCACGCCATAGATGCGCACGGCATTGTCCTTCCTTCCGTCGCCACGTGTACCCTTTTTCAGCACCAGCTTCACATACCGGGCCTCGGTGTCCGTGAACGACACGTCCTTCGTGGCCTCGTTCTCCACGCCCGTCTTGTGGGCCACTTCCGTCCACTGCTTGCCGTCCATGCTGGTCAGCACCGTATATTCGGGCACGTTGCCGCAGTTCGACTCGTGTCCCTGCACGTCGCGGAACACCAGGCGGCGGATGCTGTACACGTCAGTAAACTCGAACACCACCCACGAGTCGCCCTCGCTGGTGTCGCACCACTTGTGGTTGGGCATGGAGTATGACGTGTTGAGGTAGAAGGGACGCTCGCTGTCGGCAGCGGCCCCGCTGTACGAGTGTATGGTGCAGCGCACCTTGCCCTGCCCGTTGGCGGGCCAGGCGTTGACGATGCCCTCAGGAATCTGGAGCGTGGTGGGGTCACCAATGCCCGAGCGGTGTGCAGGGTCGTACACGGCCACGCCCACCATCGAGTCGGCACATCCATAGTAGAGATACCACTTGCCGTTGTGGAACACCAGACCCTCTATGAATACGGTTCCGGCAGCATACTGGCCCGTCTTCTCAAAGTCGGTCATGGGGCGGAAGAAAGGCTTGTCCAGGCGTGCGATGGGTTTCAGCGGGTCATCGTTCGAGAAGAGAATCTGTCCGGCGGCATACGTGTTGGCAGGATAGGCGGCGTCGGCCTTCATGCCCGAGTCGTTCTTTCCGTTGTAGAACAGGATGATGCCGTCCCCGGTCTTCACGGCAGGAGGCCCGCACTCGGTGAGCATGCTGTCAAAGTATCCGTCGCGGGGCTTGATGAGATACACCAGCTCCTTGTTCCCGTCCACGTAGGGAGTCCAGTTCACCAGGTCGTCGCTGGTGGCGGCGCACACCCACTGTTCGCCCCAGTACATCAGGTATTTTTCTTTTCCGCCCACATTCACCTTGGCGGCCACTTGCCGGCCGTTCACCACCTCGGTGACGATAGAGCCCGACTTGCAGGCCAGGTCCTTGAACTTTCCGTTGTAAGCCCGCAGCAGGGCCGGTCCGTGCTTGGTCCATGTCTTCAGGTCGGAAGAGGTGGCTATGGCCAGGCGTGGCACCTTGTTGTTCCACGAGGTGTAGGTCATCACGTACAGCGTCTTGCCGTCCACGTCGGCGGCCACCACGCGCGGATCCTCACATCCGCCCTTCCACTCGTATGTCCGCGACACCTCGCTGTCGTCGGGATACATCACGGGCGTGGTCTGCCTGTAGTCAATATGTATGCCGTCCTTACTCTCGGCATATCCTATGCGCGACGTGCGCCCTCCGATGCCGGCGTTAGGGTCGTCCTCGGCGCGGTACAGTATGCATATCTTACCGTCTTTCTCTACAGCGGCAGGATTAAACGTGTCGGCACACTCCCATGCTACACTTTGCCCACGCATGGGGCAAGAAAAAGAGGTTGACACATTAGGAGTGATAAGCGGATTTACGCCCTCAGGACGCTCGAAGCCACCGAAAGCCCAGGCAGGCAAATGGTTGTCGGCCTGTGCGGGTAGCACATTCAGCACCAGGGCTGTGGCTGCGCTCAGCAGCAATGAAAAAGTTTTATTTGTTAGCATATAGTAAAGGTTTATATTCATATAACAGTAAAATAACGGTTATATGCACCCTTTCCACTTACCCTTTAAGCAATATTAACAGGCCGAGCACCACTATACCACAGACCATAAAGGGGCACATACACACCTCGCGCACGAGTTTTTAAGGTGATAGTTTGCACATATCATAAAAAACCACTAAATTTGTACCCACATTATGAGCAATTCAAAGACAGAACAACAGTTTAGAAGCGCAATGGCCGAGTGTCGTGCGCTGTTTGCCGACAAGTTGCACGATTATGGTGCTTCATGGCGAATACTACGTCCGTCGTCGCTCACCGACCAGCTGTTCATCAAAGCCAAGCGCATACGCTCGCTCGAAGTAACAGGCAAGGCCTTGGTGAACGAGGGCGTACGACCCGAATTTGTGGCACTGGTCAACTATGGCATCGTGGGACTGATACAGCTCGAACGCGGCTTTGCCGACACCGTCGACATGTCGCCCGAAGAGGCCTTGGCACAATACGACGCCTTTGCCACAACGTCGTTGGAGCTGATGCTCAGAAAAAATCACGACTACAACGAGGCATGGCGCAATATGCGCGTGAGCAGTTACACCGACCTCATCCTCACCAAGATTGAGCGTGTGAAAGAAATTGAAGACCATCATGGCGACACACGCGTATCAGAAGGCATTGATGCCAACTATATGGACATCATCAACTATGCTGTGTTTGGACTGATAAAACTATCGGAACAAGAGGCTGCTAAAGCATGACAACAGAGGTAAACGAAACCGAAAGCAAAGCCCCAAAACGACAGTGGCCTGTCACCCTCGGGGTGAACATCTGCCGACTGATGCTGGCCGTCACCTTCATCTTCTCAGGATTTGTGAAGGCCGTCGACCCGCTGGGCATGCAATATAAATTGCACGACTATGCTGTGGCCATGAGCCTCGACCGCTGGGTGCCCGACTGGGCCACACTGGCAGCCGCCGTGCTGTTGGGCCTTTTCGAGTTTTCCATCGGCATCTATCTGCTCTTCGCCATACGCCGCAAGCGCACAGCATTGCTCACCACCATCTTCATGGCCATCATGACATTGCTCACCGTGTGGATAGCCATTGCCAACCCTGTAAGCGACTGTGGCTGCTTTGGCGACGCCATCGTGCTAACCAACGAGCAAACACTGCTGAAAAACATCGTGCTCATGGCTGCTGCCGCCGTAGTGCTGATATGGCCACTGCGCATGCCAAGGCTTATATCGAAAAGTAACCAATGGATTGTGCGCAACTATGCTGGGCTGTTCATCTTGATCGTGTCAACCATCAGCCTGTACGACCTGCCCATGTTCGACTTCCGACCCTACCACATAGGCGCCAACCTGCGCAAGGGCATGGAGATACCTAACGGAGCCGAAGAGCCTGAATTCAGCACAACGTTCATCATGCAAAAAGATGGCGTGCAGAAAGAGTTTACGCTCGACAATTATCCCGACTCTACCTGGACGTTTGTCGACAGCCATACCGCGCAAACAAAAGAGGGATACGTGCCACCCATACACGACTTCAGCATGACGCCCATTGGCACCGACCAAGACATTACCAGCGAGGTGCTGAACCGAAAAGGATACACTTTCTTGCTGATATCGCCCTATCTGGAACAGGCCGACGACTCTAACTTTGGCGACATCAACCAGATATACGAGTATGCACAAGACTGGCACATTCCCTTCTATTGCCTCACGGCAAGCCTAAAGAAGGGCATTGATAAATGGATTGACATGACGGGGGCCGACTATATTTTCTGCAATACCGACGCCACCACCCTGAAAACCATCGTGCGAAGCAACCCCGGACTGCTGCTCATAAAAGATGGCGTGGTAATAAATAAATGGAGCCACAACAGGCTGCCACAAACATCACAACTAACGCTGGCGCCTGAAAAAAGCCCATTCGGACATATCACCGACCCTGGCGTAGCAAAAAAACTACTAAAACTGCTATTGTGGTTTGTGCTGCCCCTCACACTGCTCACCTTTGCCGACCGACTGTGGGCATGGTCAAAATGGATTAGAGAAAAAGAAAAAAGCAATTCAAATAAAATATTTAGCATTTTAAAAACTAAAAAGAAAATGAGAAAGAAAATTGTAGCAGGCAACTGGAAAATGAACATGAACCTGCAGGATGGCGTAGCTCTCGCCAAAGAAATCAACGAGGCTCTCGTTGCTGAAAAACCCAACTGCGACGTAGTAATCTGCACTCCGTTCATCCACTTGGCTTCTGTAGCTCAGGTGCTCGACGCCTCTATCGTAGGCCTCGGCGCTGAAAACTGCGCTGACAAAGAGAAGGGCGCATACACTGGTGAGGTTTCAGCCGAAATGGTTAAGAGCACCGGCGCACAGTATGTTATCCTCGGTCACTCAGAGCGTCGTCAGTACTACGGCGAGACTGCTGAGATCCTGAAGGAGAAGGTAGACTTGGCTCTGAAGCACAACCTGAAGATTATCTTCTGCTGCGGCGAGACTCTGGAAGAGCGTGAGGCTAACAAGCAGAACGACGTGGTTAAGGCTGAGCTCGAGGGTTCAGTATTCCACCTCGACGCAGAGGCTTGGAAGAACATCATCCTCGCTTACGAGCCCATCTGGGCTATCGGTACTGGCAAGACCGCTACTTCTGACCAGGCTGAAGAAATGTTGGCTTACATCCGCTCTATCGTTGCTGAAAAGTATGGCAACGAGGCTGCTGAGGAAACATCTATCCTCTACGGTGGTAGCTGCAAGGCCAGCAACGCTCCCGAGCTGTTTGCTAAACCCGACATCGACGGTGGCCTCATCGGTGGCGCTTCTCTGAAGGCAGCCGACTTCAAGGGCATTATCGACGCTTGGAAGAAATAAGCATCATAACGTTAAACATTAAATCAGCACCGCCGCCTTTATCTGCTTGCTACAACATAACAAGCGGGTAAAGACGGCTTGCTGGTTTTTCATTCAACATATACATATATATATTTCATTCTTATATGAAACCATTCGTCCTCACCATCATCTTGGTCATCGGAGCCGTAACAAAGCTTCAGGCACAGTCGTTCCTGCAACACATTCAGAAAAAAGAGGCAGGAAAGGCTACGGTAACGGTTGTTCAAAGCCACGACATTGACGAACTGGTAGACAACGCCGACGTGTCGGGACATAAAAAGGTAGAAACAAAGAAACCTGAACACACTAACACCACCACAAACACAACACCACACAAAACGGGCAAAGCCGACAATAACAAAAAAGCTGACAATAACAAGAAAGAGGAACATCCTGCCAACAGGAACAATATACAACACAGCGAGCATAATGCAAACGCTGAAAACAACAACGAAACAGAAAACGAAGGCGCAACCATCGACACACGACGAAAGCTACCCAAACGAAGCTACAAGGTAAACGGATATCGCGTGCAAGTGCTGAGCGGTGGAAATAGCCGACAAGACAAAAAAAGAGTGCAACAGGCTGGAAACGACGTAAAAGCAGTGTTCCCAGAACTGCCCGTATATGTACACTTCTACTCGCCACGATGGATTTGCCGCGTAGGCAACTTCCGCTCCTATGAAGAGGCAAGCCATATCTTAAAACAACTGAAAAAGTTGGGCTTCAAAGAAGCCTGCATCGTAAGCGGAAAAATAACTGTAGCCTACTAATAACAATTAACAATTAGGGGCACCGAAAAAGAAAACAAACAACAAACAGATGAATCCAGAAACAGAATACCGCGAAGGGCTCGACGAGCTCGCCGCACACTACCGCCAAGTATTAACACTGCTTGGCGAAGACCCAGACCGCGAGGGCCTGGAAAAAACTCCCATGCGCGTGGCAAAGGCCATGCAAGTGCTGACAAGAGGCTACACCATGGACGCACACAAAGTGTTGACCGACGCACTGTTTGCCGAGAAGTATAACCAAATGGTCATGGTGAAAGACATCGACTTCTTCTCAATGTGCGAACACCATATGTTGCCCTTCTACGGAAAAGCACATGTGGCATACATCCCCAACGGATACATCACGGGGCTGAGCAAAATTGCACGCGTGGTAGATATCTTCAGCCATCGTCTGCAGGTGCAAGAGCGCCTCACACAACAAATCATGGACTGCATACAAGACACCCTCAAACCTCTGGGCGTAATGGTGGTGGTTGAAGCCAAACATATGTGCATGCAGATGCGTGGCGTAGAGAAACAAAACAGCGTCACAACCACAAGCGCCTTCAGCGGAGCCTTCAATCAGGCCAAAACACGTGAAGAGTTTATGAACCTGCTAAGAGGCGAAGCAAGAAAAATATAAACCCAATGCAACAAAATAAAATTTTCTTTCTCTTTATGCAAGAAATGGCAAGAAAGCACATTTTATATTTAGTAATGAACAAAAAAAAGATTTATTTGATATGAACAAATTAAAAACAGCTTTCCTCTCGCTGCTCTGCATCGCATTGGCAGCAACATCGCTCACATCATGTCTTAGCACTGATGACAATGGCCCAAGTTATACACCGCCCACAAAAGAACAAAAGCAGGAAGCCATGCTTGTAACTGCTGGTACATACGAAGGCAAGATATATATTCCCAACAAAACTGCCGAGAAACCCGACTCAGCAGATATCAACTGGAATGTAATCGACTCAACAGCTACCATTCAGAACTTCCCTATCAGCGCACTGAAAGCATTTGTTACCGATGCCGACACACGTACACTGATTGGAAAAGCACCCGTAAAGCCCATCGTCTTCAACATGAGTCTGTATGATGTTTATAAACCATCGGCATCAACATCGGGCAACTACTACCAGTTCTGGTTCCTGCCCAAATATACCGATTTTAAGTATAGCACATCATTCGAAAATGAAGGACAGAACCACAGAGTAATGATTACATTCGGAACCACATACATTTATGGAAATGTAGGTTACTATTCATTACTCGCCTTCCAAAACAAAAAGGTAGCCGCTAATGTCATCATCAGAAACATGGAGATTGACGGCAAAACCTACGACGTGCAAAGCGCACTGGGGCTTAAAGGTGCTAAAAAGTAAAGTATAATGAAATTTGTATCTTGGAACGTTAACGGCCTAAGGGCATGCACAACAAAGGGGTTTGAAGATAGCTTTAAAGCCCTTGATGCCGACTTCTTCTGTCTGCAAGAAACAAAAATGCAGGCAGGACAGCTCGACCTACAATTTCCTGGCTATCAGTCGTATTGGAACTATGCCGAGAAAAAAGGCTACTCGGGAACGGCCATCTACAGCCGACACCAGCCGCTGAACGTCACCTATGGGCTCGGCATTGAGGAACACGACCACGAAGGACGCGTCATCACACTCGAGTTTGCCGACTTCTTCCTCGTCACCGTTTATACGCCCAACTCGCAAGATGGGTTGCGACGTCTCGACTATCGCATGACATGGGAAGATGCCTTCTACCAGCATCTGCGTAAATTGGATGAGAAGAAGCCCGTGATAGTATGTGGCGACCTTAACGTGGCGCACCAAGAGATTGACCTTAAGAACCCGAAGACCAACCGACAGAACGCGGGCTTCACTGACCAAGAGCGCGAGAAGATGACGTTCTTACTGCAGAATGGCTTCACTGATAGCTTCCGTTTGCTGCATCCCGACGAGATAAAATATTCGTGGTGGTCGTATCGTTTTAAGGCACGCGAGAAAAACGCAGGCTGGCGCATCGACTATTTCTTAGTGTCTGACCGCTTGCGCGACAAGGTTACAGCAGCCGAGATACATAACGACATCTTTGGTAGCGACCACTGTCCAGTGTCGCTGATCCTTGATATATAAAGATTGAAAAAGAGGAGACAACGCCATCGGCATTGCCTCCTCTTTTTTATTTGGTTATTGAATTATATATTACGTATTATAAATCATGAATTACCTATCATAAATCATGAATTACCTATTATGAATTATGAATTACGAATTATGAATTACGAATTTCCACTTCATCTTCGCTCTTGAAAGAAGCGCTGCATGAGCGTTTTACATTCATCTTCTAATACGCCACGCGTGACGGTGGCCTTAGGATGAAACGCTTTGGGCGCATAAAGGGCGTAACCTCGTTTCTCGTCAGGCGCGCCATACACAATGCGGCTCACCTGAGCCCAACCAATGGCGCCAGCACACATAATGCAAGGCTCAACAGTAACATATAGCGTGCATCCCGATAGATATTTACCACCTAAGGCCGATGCAGCCATCGTAAGTGCTTGCATCTCGGCATGAGCCGTCACGTCGCACAAGGTTTCGGTTAAGTTGTGGGCACGAGCTATAATGCGTCCACCCGCCACGATAACGGCTCCCACAGGTATCTCGCCTTCATCGTAAGCAGCCTGTGCCTCGGCAAGAGCAGCCTTCATAAAACGCTCATCGTCAGCATTTGTCGGTATATTATTTGTAGGCATATTGTCTGTCAGTATATTGTCTGTCGGATTATTTTTTTTTACTTATGTTGTTTGTAGGCATATTATTTGTTATATGTCAATAATAGTATTGATATTTCTTTAAAAGAAGATATCTGTACAATAACGTTTATAAAAGAACGTTATAGAGAAACAAAATTAGCAAAACTTTTGCACATAAAAGAAGAAACAGTTAAAATATAGAATAGGAAAATAGTTATGGAACATTTACCCAACGATCCGATGATGTTATTTTCAGCAGTGAACATGCTGCTGCGTGACGAATATAATTCGCTTGATGCCCTCTGTGACGATATGAATGTCGATCGCACGGCACTGGAGGAGAAACTGAAAGCAGCGGGCTTTGAATATAGCGAGCAATATCATAAGTTTTGGTAATAGTCATCGCAACATTCATTTCTATCGTCAACTATTGTTAGACGTTATTAGCCATCGTTAACCGTCGCCAGTAGCGACGACGGTTAACGATTTCTACCTAAACATCACTTCAAGTTTAGACCCAGCATCTCCTCTACCGATACAAAGGTGTAGCCACGGCGCTGCAAGGTTTTGATAATCTTGGGCAGCATGGTATAGAATTTATCGGTGCGCGAAGGATGTGTACCGAAATGTATCATGAGGAAATGGCCGTTAAGCGTATGCAGATGTTCAAAATCGAGCAAACGCTTATACAGTTGTGCACTCGACTTATAGCGTTCGCCCATGTCGGGCGTAGTATAGTCGGCATTGGTGCCCGTACCTGGAGTGAAGTTAATGATTTGCAGTCCCATCTCGTGCGCCCATCCACTCACCGTACTATTATAATATTCGTAAGGCGGGATAAAATAGGGAGCCTTTTCTTTGCTAATGCCAAAGGTTGCCATTGTGTTATAACTCTTTAGCATATCATCAACAAACTGCTGCTTGCTAACCAACATCGAGTCGCGTTTTTCCCAGGGTGCATACAGCAAGTGGCCGTAGCTATGGCTACCTACATAATGTCCGTCGGCCACCAGCTGACGCACAATGTCGGGATACATCTCATAAAACTTACCTGTAAAGAAGAAGCCACCCTTCACCTTTTCTTTCTTCAGCGTGCTGATGATGGTGTTTGCACCGTCGGCCTTATCGTCGGCAGTAAACACCAGGCAGATACGTTTCTTTGTGGGGTCGCCCTTAATAATGGCGCCCGCCTGTTCATACACGTTAGCGTTATCGGCGACGCCCGTCTGTTCGCGTCCCTCCATTTCATACACCGAGAGTGGGAAGGTGAGCGATGCCGTGCCATCCATTGTAGGTTCATTCGAACTATAATCAGACATATTATCGTGATACACCACGTCGCCAGGCTGAAACAGTTCATAGTTGCGAGCCTCGTTAGCACGCATACCGTTGGTAAGGTTTACGCCCCGCAGCCCTTTAAATATTGTGGCATATACGGGTCCGTCAACCAGTCCGCCCGTTGTGTTACCCTTGTTCAGATACACATAGCCCGAATGAGGCTGCGTGGGATATACGCCCCCCATAGGCAGTTCAACAATCATGCTGGTGCCCCATGGGTTGCAACCCAGCAGCCAGTCACGCAAAGCACCCTCCATCTCTTCATAGGTGCGGTCGTTGGTGAGCTGACGATACAGTATGCACTGTGTGAGCATGGCCACGGTGAGGTTATTTGAACACCAGATGCCAGGCACGCCCCACAAGAATGGGTGCCCCTGCGCACGCTGCCAAACGCGGTCGATGCCCGCGCGCAGGTTACGCACAAACTCGTTACGCAAGCGCCTATCCGTGCCATGCTTAGCCAACTGATAGTGGCCCATATTCATAAACGGATACCATTGATAGTGGCGCGCGCTGTCGGCTCCCATCCACGGCGTTACTGGTTCGCGGCGTCCATATTCAACGGCCTGTAACAAATATTGTCGGTCGCCCGTCTTACGATACAGTTCCATGGCGCCCAGTTCCATATCATCAACCCAGTTATCCTCCTCATAGATGTAAGGCGACACCACCGACACTGTTTGCGTGTTGCCTGGTTTATCAACACCCACCTGATAAGCATCGGCAGCCTTTGCCCCTATTTTAGCAGCAAATTCGGGATAAAAGGGCTTCAGCACACACGATCCCAAAGCAAAGTCGCTGGCAAATTTGCCAGCAGTGCTGGCGGCGCCCATGGTAGCGTTCATAAACTTACCCCGTTGTTGCGGTTTGCCATCAACAAAATATACAGGTCGGTCTTGGTTCTTTCCCCATCCATAGTCGGCAGGATCATAGTTGGGCAACTTCATTGCCACATGGTCGCGGTCGTCGGCAATCTGGTTATACAGTTCACCTTTAGCGGGGTTCATGCGGTCGAGCCAATCGAGCCCCCAGTAAATCTCATCGATAATATCCGGAATACCATTAGCACCAGGCATGCCGTTGGCCTGATAGTGATCGGTAAATGCCGATGGGTTTTGCTGATAGGCAAACAGCATTTGATAGATAGCATTTGCCGATGTTGGGGTATATTGCAGCAAGTCGGCAGCATCATGCCATCCGCCACGCACGTCGATATGCTGTCCTTCTTTTGTAGGATGATATTTTATGCGAGCATCTTTTTGGTGGCAGCTATCCTGTATGTAGGGGTTCCATCCGCAACGTTGCTGGCGCATATAGTTGAGCACAAAGTCAGACGTGCCCTTATACACCTGCCCGTTGATGGGAAATATTTCAGAGCGGCTCTGCCCCACCTTTATATAATAGGTACCAGGCTGAGTAAAGGCAGAGAAGCGCAGGCGGAAAGTAGCTTTCATATTTCCCATAGCGCCCATGGCCTGCACTTGGTTTGAGGTATAGGCCACCTTGCCTGTAAAGGCATTGATGAGCTGAAAACTATCAACAGTAGTGGGTTGGTCGCTCATCAGTACCGCCACCTTTGTGGCTTGAGGTAGGTAGCCCAACTGGTTGATGCGCACCCATCCTTCGCCCTTCATCATAAGGGCATTAAAGGCCAAAAGGGCCCATAACATTGCAAGACGTAAGTGTTTCTTTGTCATAGAAAAGGGTATAATAGTTAATTACTGCATGCCATTGAACATGCTATAAGTTTGAATTCAGAGTTACGATGCAATACAAGTAAGTTACAATGCGCTACATCTGAATGATTATGCAATACAAAAGTAAGCAAAAGCCTTGAGCAAAACAAATAATAATATAAAAAAGGTGTTTGGAAAGGAACAAACACAAAAAAGGCATGCTTCTCACGAGGCATGCCTTTCAATTCTTTAGCAATTTCTACTTATTGTTTGTTTTGTTTTTTAAGAGAGATATCTATTGTTTTGCTTATGAAAAAATCTTTCTGTGTTTATGTGGCTGTTAGGCCATACTCCTGTTATCGTTTCAGGAATATCTTTAAATCGTTGATGTCGCGACGCGTTTGGTTGCCATCGGTAGCGGTCACAACGAAATAGTTGAAGCGTGATATTCCGTTTACAAACTCAGCGGTAGCGATACTTCCGTCGCGCATCATTACGGTAAGATAGCCTTCGGGTTTTCCGCCGATAAACGAGCCACGATACTTTTCTTTTCCGTTAGGATAGAAAGCAGTAACATCGCCTTCTACCTTTGTATTGCGGTCGTTGTTCAGGTCGATGAAGCTATATCCACCTTCCAGTTTCAGTTTACCGTTCATATAGTAGTCGCGAAAGACCTCGCGTTTTTGTCTACCAGTGCCTTCGGTCAGGAGCAAACGTCCGTAAGCTGCATCAGCACGATTGTCAACACGAATATAATCAGCATTGTAATAAATGGTGTCGGTAGATACCACTGTAGCGGTTTCAGACACGCGTTTGTGTGCGTAAGATGCCATTGTTATAAAGGCCATCATTGTAAGTAGCAATATCTTTTTCATTGTAGTAATGTTTAAAAGGTTTGTGGTGTTATGTGTTTTGTTTTATTTTCTATTGCAAAGATAGTGTTTTAAATTGTAAGTTGGCTATTTCTTTAACACTATTTTGCAACAATTTTTGTCCTCTTTTTCGATTATAATTTAGCAAGGCCCTTATAATTCGAAATTAAACATTTTTGGTCCTTTTTCTTTCATTTTGTAAATATCACTTATATAAATATGCAACATGTGGGCTAAAACGCTTACATAATGCACTTTTGCAACAGAATTTGCCCCAAAACGAACAAAGTGAAAGCCGCAACAAAGGTCACAACTTTCACTTTGTAAGTTATCTCTTTTAAACGAGTAGGTTTTCTTATTATTTTCGATAGATTTATCGTATCACCACTTTCTGTCCGTTCATGATGTAGATGCCCTTAGGCAACTGCTGCAGCGCCTGCTGTCGTTCAACCTGACGTTTCACCATTACACCCGTTACGGTATATACGTTTACCTTATCAGTAGAGGTGGTGTTCCACTGCGGAGCATTGTTGATGCCCGTAGCGGTAGAAGCCTTATACAGCGCCACCTTTTGCTGGCTGCCTGTGTAGCAAGCAAAGCGTGGTGACGATGCGTTATATTGGATAACACGCTTTGCGAACTTATTATTGACTATTGATGCATAGCCACCCGAGATACTGATGTTCCATTGAGCCATCATATCGTCGGCTTTCTCTTGCAGAAACAGCTTATTGTTATCAGAGGTAAGCGCCAGATATTTCTTGTCTACATTATCATAGAAAGTATAGTTGCCTGCGCTACCACCAAGAGTCAGTGTATGAGGTTTCTCTTTTTTATTTACCTCGGTGGTGATGGTGCCGTTATCAGCAATGGTCACCTGCTTAGCCAACATAAAGTCTTTCTTAGCAACATCAAGGGCGCCTAAGGCCGAAGGATGTTTTGTGCCATCGCCTTCCCATACAATAATATAGGTAGCGGCAGGAGTCAGCGCCTCGGCAGCTGTTACCTTCACAAAGGTCAGGCCCTCAACGCCTGGATCAGGAGTGGGATCGGGGTCAGGTGTAGGATCAGGATCGGGTGTGGGGTCAGGATCAGGATCAGGATCAGGCGTAGGATCGGGGTTCGGGTTACTACCATCATAGTTGTCATAGCTGAAAGCCACGTCTTGCTTATCGCCCCATACCAGCTGTTCAAGGCCAGGATAGTCGACAAACGGGTTACGGTTCTTCTGACACTCATACACCGCATTGTTACGGTCAATCTCCTTCTGGCTCACGGGGTCGTTCTTAGCCCAGCGCAGCAACATATTAAGGAACCAAGGTTTGAAGGCGGGATACGAGTTGCCCGTAAGCACGGTAGATGCGGTACCATTGCCTACCCACGAACCTATTTTCTTTTCATAGCACGTAGCCATGTAGAAATAGATGCGGGCAATGTCGCCCTTATACTCGTCGTTAGGCTCGAATACAGTGCCCGAGTAGCCTGGGGTCTTCGACTTACCTACCTTGCTAAAGCCCTTGTTCGACTTATACTGATCGCCATCGGTCTCGCCAAAGGGGTAACTGCTGCGACGGTTGTTTACATAGCCATCGGTAGGAACCACATGCACAACGTCTGATTTCATGGGTCTGACCTCTTTAAACCAGCTTTGAGGCACGGTGTGCTCGCGGTTATAGATGTCGCCCTCACGTTTATAGTTGCCTACATGGTCGCTGAAGCTGAAGTTGGTGGTACATGAATACATATCCCATACCTTGCCATCGGCACGCTTATCGGTCTTGGTGTAAGCGTCAAACAAGCCATTATAGCCTAAATCATCATGCGGGAGGATGATTGAGCATAATGCAGTTTTCAGGGCTTTACCCTTTTGTCCGTTGGCAGCTTTGTAGTAAGTGCCACTGTTGTTGGGCCCTTGTGCAAACAATTGAAGCACGAAGAGCATCAACGCTAAAGCCATAGAATGGCGTTGGTAAATGTTGTGCATGTTTTTGTTTTTGAGAATTATTTATATAATGTTTTGTTTTCTCACCTAAGAGGGGGAACTGCAAAGGTACTGCATTTTTATGATATGACAATAGGTTTAGCGTTCTTTTTACACCTATTTATATATATGACTAATTTTAAGTTTCGCATGGCTTCAGCATGCCGTTTATTCTTGCATAGACAAGCGACCATGTCGAGCAAGCCTGTTAACGAATAGCATACCAATGACCGAATTTGATTACCTACGGCACGTTTTGGGCTTTCAAAGCTTCTGCTTTCAATAAAGAAAAGCACTTTTTTTCTATCTTTAATTAAACCTTTTCATGCTATTAGCGTCAAAAAGACAGATATCGCAATAAAACGCGTAACAAAGGAACATATCACACACAAGAAATGAAACATTACTTCCTCATGTTGATATTTACACTGTCAGCCTTAGGAGTTACGGCTCAAACCTACAAACTGACAGGAAACATCATCGACACTGACACAAAAGACGCTATGGAACAGGTTACTGTTCAGCTGCTGAAAACCGACAGCTCATACGTGGCAGGCGCACTGTCCGACTACAAAGGAACATTCAGCATCACCGCGCCAAAGGCAGGACGCTATCTGCTGAAGCTGTCGAGCGTAGGCTATAAACCGCTTATACGCAACATTAATATACAAAACAGCCCCACGACATTGGGCCAACTGAAGATGAGCACCGATGCCGTGATGCTGAAAGGGGCCACCGTTACGGGGCAGGCCAAAAAGGTGGTGGTGAAGAACGACACCTTCGAGTATAACTCGGCCGCCTACCGCACCCCCGAAGGGTCGGCCATTGAAGAACTGGTAAAACGCCTTCCTGGCGCTGAGGTAAGCGACGAAGGAAAAATAACTATCAACGGAAAAGAGGTTAAGAAGATTAAGATTGACGGCAAAGAGTTTATGACGGGCGACACCAAGACCGCCCTGAAAAACCTGCCCACCAGCATTGTAGAGCGCATAAAAGCCTACGACGAGAAGAGCGACCTGGCCCGCGTAACGGGCATTGACGACGGTGAAGAACAAACCGTGCTCGACTTTGGCATCAAGAAAGGCATGAACAAAGGCATCTTTGCCAATGCCGATGCCAGCATAGGCACACAGAACCGCTACTCGGAAAAGCTGATGGCTGCCGTGATGCAAGACAAACTACGGGCCATGACCTTTGGCAACGCCAATAATGTGGGCGACCGAGGTTTTGGCGGAGGTCGCGGACGCTTTAGCGCTAACAATGGCCTTAACGCAACCAAAATGTGGGGCGCAAACCTCAATTATAGTGGAGACAAGCTACAGGTTGACGGAAGCGTGCGCTGGAACCACAGCGATGGCGACGTCTACTCAGAACGCTCATCTGAAAGTTTTGTGAGCAAAGTTGGAGCCTACTCAAACAGCATCAGTCAAAACTTTTCGCGCAGCAACAGTTGGAACGCACAAATGCGACTGGAATGGAAGCCTGACACGCTGACCAACATCATGTTTCGCCCCTCGCTCTCAGTGTCGTCAAGCGACAACAAGAGCACCAGCGCATCGGCATCATACAACGACGACCCCTATCTGTACGTCAACGACCCGCTTAACGCCACCGACATTAGTCAGCTGGCGGCACAGGGCTTGATGGTGAACAGTTCTACCTCGCAATCGCTATCATACAGCGATAACACCACGGCCAGAGCCATGTTGCAAGTGAACAGACGCCTAAACAGCATGGGCCGAAACGTTACTGTGCGCGGCGATGTGTCGTACAACGAGAGTGATAGCAAGAGTCTGTCTACCAACAACGTACACCTCTATCAGGTAAAAGACAAGCTGGGCAACGACTCTACCTATCAAACCAACCGCTTCAACGTTACCCCTACTAAGAAGTGGAGCTACGCGGCACAGGCCACCTATAGCGAGCCATTATGGAAGGCCACCTTCTTGCAGTTTAGCTATAAATATAACTACAGCTACAGCAGGAGCGACCGTGCCACCTACGACTTTAGTAACCTGGGCGAAGACTTCTTCACTGGCGCACAACACAGCTACCGACAGTGGGACAGCTATCTTGACCTATTGCCAAAGCCCTACACCGAATATGAAGACAAGAAGCTGAGCCGATACTCAGAGTATAAGAACACCACGCACAACATTGAAATGATGTTTCGCATGATACGCAACAAGTTCAACTTTAATGCGGGTGTGATGCTGCAGCCACAACGGTCGCACTTCATACAAGACTATCACGGCGTGCATGCCGACACCACACGCACGGTGACCAACTTTACGCCGACACTCGACTTCCGCTACCGTTTCAGCCAGGTGCACCAGCTACGCATCAACTATCGCGGTACAACGTCGCAGCCCAGCATGTCGCAGATGCTTGACATCACCGACGACAGCAACCCACTGAGCATAACCAAAGGTAACCCTGGCCTGAAGCCCGCGTTCACCAACAACCTGTGGGCAAACTATAACAACTTCATACAGAAGCGGTCGCAAGCCATCAACGCCTACCTGAGCTTTGCCTCAACACGTAACGCGGTGGGAAACATGGTTACCTATAATGAAAAAACTGGTGGCACCATCTCACAGCCAGTAAACATTAACGGCACCTGGAACATAAGGGGAGGCCTAATGTATAACACCTCTATCGACACCACTGGCGTGTGGAACGTCAACACATCAACCAACGTGTCGTATAACAATATGCCACAATATGTGATGATTGACAAGACGGTAGGCTCGCAAAAGAACCTTACTAAGTCGATGAACCTGAGCGAACGACTGGAGCTGAGCTTCCGCACCAATTGGGTAGAGCTGGCCGTTGACGGATCAGTAAACTATATGCACAGCCGCAACGAGCTGCAAAGCCAAAGCAACCTCGACACATGGCAGTTCTCATACGGTGGTTCGGCCATCATCTATACGCCTTGGGGCACCAGCCTCTCAACCGACCTGCATCAAAACAGCCGAAGAGGATATAACGACAAGTCGATGAACACCAACGAACTGGTGTGGAACGCACAAATATCGCAAGGCTTCCTACGCGGAAAGCCACTGACGGTGATGCTGCAGTTCTACGACATTCTCGACAACCTGAGCAACTTCAGTCGTACCGTAAACGCAATGCAGCGCAGCGACACACAGTATAACAACATAAACAGCTATGCCATGCTGCACGTGGTTTACCGCTTCAATATGTTTGGCGGAAAGATGGGCGGCAAAGGCATGGGCCCTGGCAACCGAGGCGATCGTCCAGGAGGGCCAAGAGGGCCTATGGGCATGCCTCCCAGAGGCTTCGGACATCGTCCACCCATGATGTAAAAAAGTTTTTATCAAATAGCAATCATAAAGATAATGTTTTGGGTTAATTAATAATTAGTTTTTATGGGGTCTCTTTTGCGTGAGCAACGGAGGCCCTTTTCTTTTTATATTATCTATACAATGATTTGTATCAATTACACGTTGAGCGTGAAAGCATTGAGCGCTGAGTGTGAAAGAATTAGGTACAGATAATGGTACGCCAATATAACCTATGATAAAAAGATGCAGCAATAAGAAAAAAGAATGGTAAAAAAACATACAGCATAACAGAAAATTATGTACTTTTGCGGTCTATACAAGAATAAAAGATAACAAACAATAACAGAAATAAGTATAAAGATAGAAACAAAAATGGCTACAGCATTACATCAATCGCCCATCTACGGCCCTGTACTCAGCCGCCGAATAGGCATTTCGTTAGGCATCAACCTCATGCCAGCCGATGGAAAAGCATGCACATTCGACTGCATTTACTGCGAATGTGGCTTTAATGCCGAGCGCAAGCCTCATCTGCCCCGCCCCACCCGCGAACAGGTGCGCGAAACGCTGGAGCACAAACTAAGGGGCATGCAGCAAGAAGGCACCATCCCCGACGTGCTTACCTTTGCGGGCAATGGCGAGCCTACCAGCCATCCACAGTTTGCCGAGATTATTGACGACACCATTGCCCTGCGCGACAAATATTTTCCTCAGGCCAAGGTATCGGTGCTGAGCAACGCTACCTTTGCGCACCGCCCCGAGGTGCATCAGGCACTGATGCGCGTTGATAATAACATACTGAAACTTGACACTTGCTGCGACGAATATATAAAAATGGTTAACCGCCCTGCCTCAAGCCACTATTCGGTAAAAGATATCATCAACACGCTGGCATCGTTTAAAGGGCACGTCATTATACAAACCATGTTTATGAAGGGCACGTTTGAACGAAAGAATGTTGACAACACCACCGACACCTACGTTACGCCCTGGCTGAAGGCGCTGCGATACATTGCCCCACAAGAGGTGATGATATACACCATCGACCGCGACACACCTGCCCCAAAACTGACGAAAGCCAGCCGACACGAGCTGAACACCATTCGCGACCGTGTGGCAGCAATGGGCATTGCTTGCACAGCATCTTATTAACGGGCACAACAAGGCAACGAAAAAAAACCAGTGCTACGTCATCACGACGGGCACTGGCAGAATAAAAAAAGAAAAATGTATATTGTTCTGTTTTGTATTGGCTGTTATTGGCACACTATCGAATGACGCTGGTGAGCTTCCGCTGAGTCATTCGTTTTCGTTGTTTTTACATTGGCAAAGGTAGCAACAATATAGCTAAACGGCTGTAAAGATGAAGAAAAGAAACGGGTAAAAACTTGTAATATTACCCAGCAATGTTACAAAAACGTGTTTTTACAAGGAGCAACGCTTTTTGCGCCTTGACCCTAAAAGTCTCATAACTCCCTATAAATAAGCAATTTATTTCATCCATACCGTTTATACAACAAAAATTACAGCCCATTTTGTTTCATTTTACTTTATTTTAGCAACACATTAATTCGTGTTACAAATGTTTTTAGTATTTTTGCATGCTATATTGTTCTCGTCTATGCATTTACTAGAAAAAATATTTGAAGAGTTGATACAGTGCAACGCCACCGTATACCTTACCCTTGCCATGGTTATGGCTTTGGTGAAAGCACCGCTCACACCCGAATATAAGCCCTACCGACGCGCCAAACGCCTGCTGGTGGGAGCCTACCTCTTCTTCAGTGCCAACCTTTTTGCATGGTGCTTTTTGACGAAAGGCGAATGGAACGTATACGACTATTATATTGAGTGTGCCGATGTCATCCTCTTCTACCTTGAAGACATCTTTATATGTTACGCTTTCTTCAGTTTGCTGAACAAGCGATACGCCACGCGCCGACGCATGATGATTGATGCTGGCCTGTGGCTGCTGACGTGTGCCTTATCAGTATCGGCAATTATCCCCACTTTTTTGCCTTACCGCGATGTTTTGCGCCTATCGGCCCTCACCTTATACATAGCCTTTATTGTTAGATTTGTATATACCTACATACGTCAATATCAAGCCAGCGTGCACAGGCTTGACAACTATTATTCAAACAATATGCACGGCATGATACAATGGACAGGCACCAGCGTCATCCTTATGGCGGTATCGTGGTTCTTGGCTATTATGACCATGTTTCAGGGCGTTTATTTCAACCTATTGGTGCAAGTATATATTATCGGGCTGTATATCTACATTGCCGTAAGTTTTCTCAACTTCTCGCGCCAATATATACAGGTGCAAAAAGCCATTGAAGAAGAACCTAATACGGCAGAAGTGCCTACCGACCTTGAAAAGCGTCTACAAGCATGGGTAAAAGAAAAAGTTTTTCTTAAACAGCAGTTCAGCATCGACGAACTGGCTGTCGCCTTGGGCACCAATACCAACTATCTTTCGTGTCTCATCAACGAAAAGTATCGCACCAACTTCAGTGCCTGGATATCATCATTGCGTATAGCCGAGGCTAAACGCCTGATGTTAGAAAGCCCTGAACTAAAGATGGAGAACATTGCTTACAGCGTGGGCTTCTCGTCGGCCTCTTATTTTTCAAAGGTATTCTCGCTGCAAGAGGGCATCTCGCCAGCCGTTTGGCGCAAGAAGAACCTGTAAGTGTGCGCATAAAAAAGCGGACAAGTGCTCTCACAAGCACCAGCCCGCACAGTTTAAGTAATATAGATAGGTTTTTCTTTTCCTATTTATAGAGGCTGCCTTACAAGTGTTTGCTTGCTCACAGCCCTGCTTTGCATCCGTTTATTTCACTTGCACTACAAGATACTTACTGGTTGACCAAAAGATTTGCGGATTAGTGATGCGCAGCACATACGTTTTGTTAGCATTGCGCTGCAAGGTGTAGCTACCCGAGGGATGCATGGTAAGAATTTTTGCCGACTTCGACATCAGCTTTATCTCCTTGTCTACACGTATGTCTATCTTTGTAAAATAGCTCTTGTTAAAGTTCGACTCCAGCACCTTGTCGCCTTCAAGAATGCGCTGTTCTTTCAGCTCTTTCTTTGTACCAAACACATACCAAGCAGTGTTTAGCTGCTTGTCTTGCGTATTAATAGTCTCGGTCTTGCGAGCACTCTCCTCTTGAAGGTCCGACACATTCGAGTTAAGCGTGTTGATAGTGGCATCAAGCTCGGTGATATGAATATCCTTCGCATCAAGTTCGGCACGCAACTGTTTCAGCTGTCTGTCTTTCTCTTCCATCTCGGCCACCAGGTTATCAATGGTAACCTTCAGTTGATTGCCCTTCACACTGCTCTCGCGCAACTGCTGGCGCAGTTTGGTTATCAGGGCGCGGTTCTCCTTCATGGTGTTGGCAATGAAGCGCACATTCTCTAACAGCTGACTTCTACGATTAGCACCCTCACCATCTTTCACAATGCTCAAACGGTGTTCGGCCTCGTTTATCTCTTGGAAACCAGCTTGTATCTGGTTAAAGGTTTCCATCATATCGTTGATTTCATTGTCTTTCTCGGCAATGATTTTCTGCAACGAGTCGTTCTGTTGTGTAGTGTCAACCTGAGGAGACTTTTGCTCCTGTTTGCAGCTTCCCAAGGCAAAGAGGGAAAGACAGAAACAATACAATAGTATTTTTTTCATTCTACAACATTTGTTTTAGGCGTGTCTGGGCGCGTAGCACAATACTCGCCATGGTTAATACTCAGTTTTTTTGGGGAGGCGGCTATTCGTCCTCCGTCATCTCATTATCTCTGTTTTTATTTTTATTTTTTCGTGCAGCACGACGCTCTTCGCGCGCCTTTTCTTTTTGTTCTTGTCGGCTGGCGCCACCTACCACCACCACAATCTCGCCACGGGGGGCCTCGGCTTCAAAGTGGGCTATCAGCTCTTGCAGGGTGCCACGCACACTTTCTTCAAACATTTTTGATATCTCGCGGCACACGCAGGCTTGGCGGTCAGAGCCAAACACCTCGGCAAACTGTTGCAAGGTTTTCAGTAAACGGTAGGGCGACTCGTAAAACACCATGGTGCGCACCTCGTCGGCCAACGAGGCCAAATGGGTGGCACGCCCTTTCTTCTGCGGCAAGAAGCCCTCAAAGCAAAAACGGTCGCAAGGCAAACCTGACGACACAAGGGCGGGTATGCAAGCTGTGGCACCAGGCAGACACTGCACGGTAATGCCTTCACGAGCGGCCTCACGAGCCAAGAAAAAGCCAGGGTCGCTCACGCCAGGGGTGCCAGCATCGCTCACCAAGGCAATGGTTTGTCCGCCCTTCAAGCGCTCTATCACGCTGGCAGTGGCAGCATGCTCATTATATTTATGGTGCGACAACAAATGGTTGTGTATGTCGAAATGTTTCAGCAGCAGGCCCGTGGTACGGGTATCTTCGGCTAAAATCAAATCGGCTTCTTTCAACACTCGAATGGCGCGCTGCGTCATGTCCTCCATGTTGCCTACAGGGGTGGGAACGATATATAGTATGCCCATAACGCCGACAAATATACTTAAAAAATCATTACGCACAAAAAAACACTCGGTTTCTTTGCAATTTTTAAAACAGTATTTGTACTTTTGCATCATTATGACAGAAAGCACAATGGGAGAAATGCAACGTTTCGGCCGCATCGAGGTAGTATGTGGGTCGATGTTTTCAGGCAAAACCGAAGAACTCATACGCCGTATGAAGCGCGCCGTGTTTGCCCATCAAAAAGTGATGATCTTCAAACCCGCCATCGACACACGCTATGACGTGGAGAACGTGGTGAGCCACGACCGCAACAGCATACAGTCGACAGCGGTAGAAAAAGCCATAACCATACTGGAACAGGCTACCAACATCGACGTGGTGGGCATTGACGAGGCTCAGTTTTTCGACAACGACATCGTAAAGGTATGTAACACACTGGCCAACCAAGGCGTGCGCGTTATCGTGGCTGGCCTTGACATGGACTTTGAGGGGGTGCCCTTCGGCCCCATGCCCGCCCTCTGCGCCATTGCCGACGATGTAACCAAGGTGCACGCCATCTGCGTGAAATGTGGCAACTTGGCCTACGTTAGCCACCGCCTAGTGCAAGCCAAAGAGCAGGTGCTGCTGGGCGAGCAGAGCAAATATGAGCCTCTGTGCCGCGAATGTTATCAAAAAGCCACCAAATGTTAGACCAAAAAATCACCTTCGACAAGTTTATACGGTGGGCCATCGTCATGGCCATCGTGTTTGGCGTGCTCTATGTGATGAATTATCTCAGCGAGGTATTGCTGCCCTTCTTCATCGCATGGTTCTTTGCCTATCTGCTAAACCCCGCCGTGCTGTTTGTGCAAAACAAGCTGCATGTAAAGATACGAGCACTGGCCATCATCATTACGATGGTGGTAGTGATAGCCTGCATTGGCGGCATCGTATATCTTATCATACCGCCCATGGTTGAACAGTTTGAGAAGCTGAGCGATGTACTGACGCGCTGGCTATCACAAACCACACACGGCAACGACATCACTCGTAACATACAAGACTGGATACAAGACAACCATCACGAGCTGCGCCGATACTTTAGAAGCAAAGACTTCAGCGACACCATCAAAACGGCCATGCCCAAACTGTTTGCGCTGTTAGGACAAACCGCCGACATCGTTATCAGCATTATAGGCTCGTGCATCGTGTTGCTGTATATGTTCTTCATCTTGCTCGACTATGAATATCTTAGCAAAAACTGGGTAAAGATATTTCCAAGAAAGCACCGCCCCTTTTGGCATGTGCTGATGGGCGATGTGAAACGCGAACTGAACAATTATGTGCGCGGACAAGGATTGGTGGCACTGTGCATGGGCATCATGTTCTGCATAGGCTTCAGCATCATCGACTTTCCTATGGCCATAGGCCTTGGCATCCTTATCGGCATTATGGACCTTGTACCCTATCTGCACACCTTTGCCCTCATTCCCACAGCCTTTTTGGCTATGTTGAAGGCAGCCGACACGGGTCAGAGCTTTTGGTATGTCTTCGGCATGGCCTTCCTGGTGTTTGCCGTGGTACAAATAATCACCGACATGATAGTAACCCCCAAAATCATGGGCAAGGCCATGGGCCTGAACCCCGCTATATTATTGCTGTCGCTATCAATATGGGGTGCCCTGTTAGGCTTCATCGGCCTCATCGTCGCCCTACCCCTCACCACCCTAATCATTGCCTACTGGCAACGCTATATTACCAAAGAATATATTGAAGACAACGACAATACAAGCGAAGATAAAGCAAATGCCAACGAATAAGGCAACATCAAACAAAAGCTATTAAAGCATGCTATTGACGCTGTTATCATTTGCGTTAGAAGCTGTTAAGGCTTACAAAAAATGGGTAAAGCGAAGAAAAAAGAAAGAAAAAACAAAAAAAGTAAACAAAAAATTTGCACGTTTAAACATTTCTTTATACCTTTGCACTCGCTTTTAAGAGATAAAGCAAACGGAGATCCGCTAGCTCAGCTGGTAGAGCACAACACTTTTAATGTTGGGGTCTTGGGTTCGAGCCCCAAGCGGATCACCAAAGAATCAGAGAATTACACCAAAGTAACTCTCTTTTTTTATGCCTTAAACGCGCCGGTTTACATGGTTCGGTTAAACCGAGAGTTAAACCAAGAATGGATTTTCCGGATCAGTTTTCCAAAATATTCTTGGCGTATCAGCCTTTCCCTTCAGCTCCCACTAGAAAGTTCGAAGCATTTATGCCCTCATGCCCTCACTGCAAACATAACAAGCTAACTATAAACCATTTATACGCCAATGGTAAAAATACTTGCTCTCACTCATACCCTCATGCCCTCACTACATTTTCAAGGAAAATTTCACATAGCATACTGTTTATCAATCATATACTCTCTTTTTTATAAACTATTCCAGCTTGACACAAAGTAGAGCATTCCAAGTCTTTTTCAATGAAAAAGCACCATAAAAGATTTGTACCTCCAAGGAATGACGGCTTACGATGCATCGGCAGAGATAAAAAACACCCCTGCCCTGATGTGGATTTTCATTCTGAACGTATGGAAGTTCATATACATACATATAAGAATGAATATAATATATGTATAACCCTGTACATACACCGGATTCATCACTAAAAGATTTTACCTGTATCCCCAAACCTTTCCCGCCGTATGATTAAAGGTTTTCTTCCCGTCTGTTTTATCTCCGCAAGCCTTTGGAGTTATCTCCATAAGCTTTGGAGTTATCTCCCAAGGCTATGGAGTTAACTCCAAAGGCTATGGAGATAGAATACATCCGCATAAAAAGGGTTAATCTGGAGATAGAAAAGGCTTAGGCAACAGGGCTGGATGCGATATGCATTCTTTTAATCCCGCCGACGGATTATTATTTTTCCGTATCTCCTCCTCTTGAATGTCACAACAGCAGAAAAACCGGACCGACAAACTTCTTTCACACACACTACAGATGTTTATACCGAGCCTGAAAAAAGATATGAATGGAACAATAAAAACAACCTTCATTAAATTTCTACCACCTCAATTTACCAACTGTTCAAACAAATGGCCACACTGTTCTATTTCTCCCTTTTAAACATAAATAATACCGATGGCTTGTTCATTCCTAGAATAATAAATACCTTTGCAGCCTTAATAAAAAAGCAATGAAGTTTGATATAAAAAAACATATTTATTTAATACTTTTATTCATCTTATCTTTCACTGTAGAGACAGCTCAGTCACAAGAAGTTACCAACATCCATATAGCAGCGACAGATACGGTGCCAACCTATACCAGCGACTCTGCCGTTATCAATTTCTTAAAGGATGCCGGCATTCCTATCACCCAAAACAGCAAACTGAAATTATTAAAAAGCGGTCGGGCCAAATTCATCGATCTCTTTGAAGAAATACGGCATGCCAAACATCATATCCACTTAGAATACTTCAATTTTCGTAACGATTCCATAGCGAACGCACTATTTGATTTATTGGGAGAAAAAGTGAAAGAAGGAGTAGAAGTCAGAGCTTTGTTTGATGCCTTCGGCAATTTGTCAAACAACAAGCCATTGAAAAAGAAACACATACAAGCAATCCGTGACAAAGGAATCGAAATTGTCAAGTTCGACCCTTTCAAATTCCCCTATATCAATCATGCCCTGCACAGAGACCATCGCAAGATTGTAGTCATAGACGGAAAAATAGGATATACCGGTGGCATGAACATAGCCAATTACTATATAAAGGGTCTGCCGGAAATAGGCGACTGGCGCGACATGCATATCCGTATAGAGGGAAATGCCGTAAACGAATTGCAGGACATCTTCCTGGCCATGTGGAACAAAAGCACTAAACAACACGTAAGCGGAAGCCAATACTATCCCCTACGAAACGATTCTACTTTCAAGGGAAATAAGAATGTAGCCATTGTAGACCGCATTCCGAAAAAAGAACCCAGACTGATGAGGCAGACTTATATCAAGTCCATTGATGCCGCACAGGATAAAATACAAATAGTGAATCCCTATTTCACTCCCATTCCAAGCATTAAAAAAGCCATAAAACGTGCGTTGAAGCGAGGCGTTGAAGTAGAAATCATGATACCGGGCAAATCGGATATTCCTTTTACCCCCGATGCCGCGTTCTATACAGCAAACAAGCTGCGTAAGAAAGGAGCAAAGATTTATGTGTACAATGGCGGGTTCCACCACTCTAAGATCATGATGGTGGACAGCCTGTTCTGCACTGTGGGAAGTACGAATCTGAACAGCCGCAGCCTACGCTATGACTATGAGGTCAACGCTTTCATTTTTGACAAAGAAACCACACATGAACTGAACACCATGTTCGAGCATGACAAGCTGGACAGTACCCTGTTTACCAAGGAAGAATATAAAAAACGCTCCGGATGGAAACGCTTCGTCGGTTGGTTCGCCAATCTGTTCACTCCATTCCTATAAACCTCCGCTACTTCCCCAAACAAAGGTTTACAGATTATTTCATCTCCTGCAAGGACGGGGCTTATCCCATCCGCAAGTATTCTCCATGCAGTAAAGCTTGACAGGTCATCATCAAAGAGAGCAATGCCTGTAGGCAGGAGAAATGTTACTCCACCATCACGGACGGTATCCCTGACAAGTGTGGAAAACCACGGCTTAGCTGCAAGGAAACGCTTTTCTCTCCGTATGTTTCACTTTATTATAGAACAAAGATAAAATAAATCGCTTTTTCATCCCCATAAACTACGATATTTTTCTTATTTTTGCCCAAATATGTAATTCCGCCCGATAAGGCATAAGAGAACGAGACAGAACGATGAGAGTAGTTGATTTAATAAAAAGCACGGACAATACGGCTTTTTCTTTTGAAATTCTCCCTCCGCTGAAAGGAACGGGTATTGAAAAACTGTATAAAACGGTTGATACGCTACGCGAATTCGACCCTAAATATATCAATATTACAACCCACCGCAGCGAATATGTGTACAAGGAGCTGGGAAACGGGCTGTACCAACGTACACGCCAGCGCCGCCGTCCCGGAACAGTTGCTGTTGCCGCCGCTTTGCAGAACAAATACAATATAACGACAGTGCCACATATCCTGTGCAGCGGTTTTTCCCGCGAAGATACAGAATATGTATTGTTAGATCTACAATTCCTGGGCATCACCGACTTGTTGGTACTGCGTGGTGACAAGGCAAAGCACGAATCAGCTTTCGTACCCGAAAACAACGGTTACAACCACGCCATAGAACTGGAAGAGCAGATCAATGATTTCAATAAAGGCGTATTTGTAGACGGTTCCCCCATCAAGGTAACAGGAACTCCGTTCAGTTATGGAGTAGCCTGCTATCCTGAAAAACACGAGGAATCACCCAATATGGAACAAGATATTTATTGGCTGAAGAAAAAGATTGAAGCAGGAGCTGAATATGCTGTGACACAGATGTTCTATGACAACCGCAAATATTTCGAATTTGTAGAAAGGGTAAGAAAAGAAGGAATCAATGTACCTATTATTCCGGGTATCAAGCCTTTCCGCAAATTATCCCAGCTGAACATGATACCCAAGACGTTCAAGATAGACTTGCCGCAAGAACTGGCAGGCGAAGCGATGAAATGTCAAACAGATGAAGAAGCGGAAAGTCTTGGCATAGAATGGTGCATACACCAGTGCCGTGAATTAATAGCCTGTGGGGTTCCCAGCATTCATTTCTATACCGTAAGTGCCGTGAACAGTGTAAAGGAAGTTGCAAAAGCAATTTATTAAACAGTAAATAAATGACTATAAAAAGCAATGTTATTTAAAGATGTAATAGGACAAGAGGAAGCAAAACAGCGGCTCATAGCCGAGGTAAAAGAAGGAAGAATCCCTCATGCACAACTGATTTGCGGTCCCGAAGGTACAGGAAAGTTACCTTTGGCAATAGCTTATGCCCGTTACATCTGCTGTGAAAACCGTGGTGAACAAGATGCCTGCGGAATTTGCCCCACTTGTGTGAAATTCAATAAGCTGATACATCCCGACCTGCATTTCGTTTTTCCTGTTATCAAGAAAAAAGCCGGAAAGGATACCGTATGCGATGATTTCATAGCAGACTGGCGCAACTTTGTCCTGCAGAACCCATATTTTAATCTGAACCATTGGCTGAAAGAGATGGGAGCAGAAAACCAACAGGCGCAAATCTTTGTAAAAGAGAGCGATGAGATTGTACGAAAGCTCAGCTTAAAATCCAGTCAAGGCGGTTACAAAATCATGATTATATGGCTTCCCGAAAAGATGAATGTGGAATGCAGCAACAAACTGCTGAAGTTACTGGAAGAGCCTCCTGCCATGACTGTCTTTTTATTAGTATCCGAAGAGCCTGATGCCATTTTGCAAACGATCCAAAGCCGTACCCAACGATTTAACATTCATGGGATCAAAGAACCTGAAATCTCAAAAGTATTGCAAACCAAATACGGACTACAACCGGAAGATGCTGACGATATAGCACACCGCTCAGAAGGCAATTTTCTGAAAGCACTGGAAACCATACATCTGAGCGAGGAAAACAAACTGTTCTTTGAACTCTTTATAAATTTGATGCGCCTTTCCTATCAACGGAAGATACGCGAAATGAGACAATGGAGCGATGCGGTAGCCTCCATGGGGCGTGAACGTCAGAAGAATTTTCTGGCCTACTGCCAACGTATGATACGAGAAAACTTCATATACAACTTTCATCAACGTGATTTAGTGTATATGAATCCCGAAGAACAAAATTTTTCCACCCGTTTCGCACCGTTTGTCAACGAGCGGAATGTGATGGGCATAATGGACGAACTTAGTGAAGCACAATTACATATAGGACAGAATGTGAATCCCAAAATGGTGTTCTTTGATTTCTCTTTAAAAATGATTGTGCTATTGAAAAATTAAAAGTTGAGAATTGAGCATTAAAAAATAACAGAACCGCATGGCATTTATTTCTTAGTTCTCAATTTTCAATTCTCAATTAAAACAGAATTATGGACAATGAATTCAAATTAAAGAACGGAAGCGGCTGTTTGTGTTGCAAAGGCTGCGGACGACAGGATAAGCAGCTGAACACCTACGACTGGCTGGCTGATATTCCCGGCAACACCGAGGAACAGGAAATGGTTGAAGTTCAATTCAAGAATACCCGCAAAGGGTATTATAAGAACAGCAACAAACTGAAGCTGGAAAAAGGAGATATAGTAGCTGTAGAAGCAAGTCCCGGACACGATATCGGTACAGTAACCCTGACGGGAAGATTGGTACCTTTGCAAATGCGTAAGGCAAACATCAAACCCGATGCCGAAATCAAGCGTATCTACCGCAAGGCAAAACCTGTAGATATGGAAAAATACGAGGAGGCAAAAGCCAAAGAACATGACACAATGATCCGGTCCCGCCAGATAGCCAAGAATCTGAACCTAGACATGAAGATCGGTGATGTGGAATATCAAGGCGATGGCAACAAAGCTATCTTTTATTACATCGCGGACGAACGTGTAGACTTCCGCCAACTGATCAAAGTACTGGCCGAAGCTTTCCGTGTACGTATAGAAATGAAACAAATTGGCGCCCGTCAGGAAGCCGGACGCATTGGCGGTATCGGACCTTGCGGACGTGAATTGTGCTGCGCTACCTGGATGACAAATTTTGTATCTGTATCTACCAGTGCGGCACGTTATCAAGATATTTCTCTGAATCCCCAAAAGTTAGCCGGACAATGTGCCAAGCTGAAATGCTGCCTAAACTATGAGGTAGACGCCTATGTAGAGTCCCAAAAACGCCTTCCAAGCAAAGAAATGACTTTAGAAACGACGGATAGTACATTCTATTTTTTCAAAGCGGATATTTTGAAGGGAACTATCATGTACTCTACTGACAAAAACTTCATAGCTAATGCTGTAACCATCACCGCACGCCGTGCTTTTGAAATTATTAATATGAACCGACGGGGTGAGAAACCGGAAAGCTTAACCGAATCTGTCAAAAAGAACGAACCTCAAAAGCCCGTTGATTTAGTAGAACAAGAAAGCTTAACCCGATTCGACAAACGAAAAGGCAACAACAGCAACCGAAAGAAAAAACGTAAGCCGGAAAATAACGGTAATAACGGAGAAGGTACTCCCAATGAAAACAGACGTCCGCAACAACCTAAAGAGAACCGGTCACAACAACCCAAAGAAAACCGGCCACTTAGAGAAGGACGTCCCAAACAACCTAGAGAGCCTAAAGAAAACAAGGCTCAGCAGCCACGCGAAGAGAACGGAAACCGCCCTAAAGAAGAAAATCGCAACAGGGAAAGTCGCAACCGGGAAGAGCGCAGTCGTGAAAATCGGGAAGACGGAAACCGGAACCGCAATAAACGCCGCCCCAATAATGGTAATAATGAAGGAGGCAGTGAAAACCGGAATAACGGAGGAGGAAAGGAAAATGACAACAAGAACAACGGAAACAATAGCCAAATTCCGAATGAAAAGCCACAAACTCCTGTATCAATTAAAGAATAAACTGACATGGCTGCCAATACTCATATTGGCAGCCTGTCAAAACAATATCATCTATCACTCTTACGCCCCCGTCCCCCTTGACGGATGGGATAAAAGTGATACTCTTGTTTATACCCTGCCCAATTCTATCCCTGCCGGAAATTACGAAGCAGAAATCGGCATCCGTTATCAAGAATCTTATCCTTACAGAGATATTTGGCTAGAAGTCAGCCATAACACAAAGGATACTTTGACTTACGTCACAGACACTTTACAACTTTTTCTGGTTGACGAAGCTGGAAATAAAACAGGAAATGGTCTTTGTGGATTATATCAATGTGACCTGCCTTATAAAGCATCTATTCCTATCCGTACAGAAGGAAGCGCACGTACTTTCCGCATCGTCCATATCATGACGGACAACCCGTTGACGGGAATCAGCGATATAGGTATCCGGTTGCGCAAACCGGAAAACCAATAAGCTCTAACGTTTTCCCCGCCCTGCATCAATACGCAAGAATACAAAAAGCAAGATCGTAAATCCCCACAAAGAAGATCCCCCATAACTGAAAAAAGGCAGTGGTATGCCTATAACGGGGGTCAGTCCTAAAACCATACCTATATTAATAAACAGATGGAATAAGAAAATGCTTAATACCGAATATCCATAAACACGGGCAAAACGAGTATGCTGACGCTCCGCCACCACAATAAGACGCAAAATAAGTCCGGTAAAAAGAAACAATACGGCCGCCGAACCTACAAAGCCTTCTTCTTCCCCTACCGTACAGAAGATAAAGTCTGTATCCTGTTCAGGCACATACTTCAGTTTAGTCTGTGTACCATTCAAAAAGCCTTTCCCCCATAAGCCTCCCGACCCAATAGCAATCTTACTCTGATTCACATTGTATCCTGCCCCCGCCAAATCTTCCTCCATACCAAGCACCACTTTAATACGTATCTGCTGATGTGGCTCCAGCACATTATTGAAAACATAATCGGCAGAAAAAAGAAATCCCACCGAACCTATCGCAAATAGAGCAATATAAAAATAATTACGCATACGTTCATGCATAGAAAGGAAGATCAAATAGAACAATAAAACTACGCACAATCCATATTGGAACCAAGTAATGTCAAAAGGGATAACATAATACGAAAATAATAAAGCCAGCAAGGTACCACCAACACCAATCCCTCCGATATACCACACTACCGATGCTTTTTTGCAATAACTATTAACTAATAAAGCAGAAAGGATGACTATCAGCAGCAACACAGAAAATTCACCGATGGAAGTACAGTCATCCGCCATCAATTCATTGCCAAAACGGATTCCAACTACAAAATAGACCACGGCGCAAATCCCGGCAAACAAAATAGAACCCGGCATCCCCTCCCGGTACAGCATAAAAAAGAAAGCCAGATAAACCAAAGCCGACCCCGTTTCCCGTTGCAAAATAATAAGCAGCATGGGCAGCAACACCATCCCTACCACAGGCAATGAATACTTTAACTTACTCATTGTAAACCCATAGACATTCATAAATTTAGCCAAAGCCAAAGCCGTAGCAAATTTAGCAAATTCCGCCGGTTGCAAACTTACAGGTCCGAATTTTATCCATGAATAAGATCCCTTGGTATCCTCTGCCAGAAAAGGTGTTATCAACAACAGCAGCATCATGCCTCCATATAAAATGTAAGCAAACATATCATATAACTTATCCTCCAACATCATCAGGATAAATCCGAGCCCCAAAGAGCAACAGATCCATACAAACTGTTTTCCTGCCCTAGTGTCGAAACTAAAAAAATCAATCTCACCATAATCATAGCTGGCTCCACATACGCTGAACCATCCAAAGATAACCAGCATCAGATAAATGCAGATAGTCATCCAGTCCACTGATTTCCATATACTATCGTTCGTGTATGCCATAATCTATTCGTCTGTTTTGTATTTCCGCCGCTTTCGCCTCACTTTCCGGTGAAAGTTCGCCTTTTAAATATTTCTCCATTATCAATGCACCGATAGGTACACCATAGGTTGCTCCCCAACCTCCATTCTCTACATAGACTACCACGGCAATCTTAGGATCATTCATTGGTGCAAACCCCATAAAAGCAGAATGGTCCTTTCCACGGTTTTGCGCCGTACCTGTCTTGCCACACACTTCAATTCCCGGAATATTCGCATTACGGCAAGTTCCTCCCAATACTGCCGAACGCATACCTTCGACTACCGTCTGATAATGTTCACGGCTTACTTTAGTATAACGTTTGGTCGTATACAGGGTATCCAACGGCTCGTCTTCCACTTCTTTCACTACATGCGGAGTAATATAATAGCCCCGGTTAGCAATAGTAGCCCCAAGGTTAGCAATCTGCAACGGAGTAGCCGTCACTTCCCCCTGGCCGATGGAAATAGAAATAATCGTCAGTCCGTTCCATGATCCCCGATAGTTCTTATCATAATAAGCAGCATTCGGGATCATCCCACGCTTCTCACCCGGAAGGTCTACTCCCAAAGGATAACCAAATCCCATAGAAACCATATAATCACGCCATGTATTCATGGCAGTCTGTACAGAACCATACTTCTTCTTCGCCCCTATCATGTGAAACAACCCCCAACAGAAATAACCGTTACAGGAAGTTGCAATGGCAGGCACCAAAGGCAGGGGCGACCCATGAGAGTGGCAGCCCACCCTAAGACCGGCATACACAAAGCCATGATAGCAAGAATAGGCTGTCTGAGGAGTAATAATCCCCTCTTGCAGGAAAGTCAACGCCTGAGTAGTCTTGAAAGTAGATCCCGGTGGGAATTGCCCCATAATAGAACGGTTCAGCAATGGTTTCCAACTGTCACGCGCCAGTTCCAGATGATTTTTACCCCGTTGGCGCCCCACCATCAATCTTGGGTCAAAAGTGGGAGCAGATACCATACAAAGTATTTCTCCTGTGGATGGCTCGATAGCCACTATACTGCCTATCTTCCCTTCCAACAGACGCTCTCCCAACATCTGAAGCTCTATGTCTATACCTAGTTTCAGATTCTTCCCCGGAACGGGAGTCTTGTCATATTTCCCGTCCATATACCGTCCCTGAATACGTCCACGGGCATCGCGCAGTAATATCTCCACTCCTTTCTCGCCCCTCAACTGTTTTTCGTATGAGCGTTCCACCCCCTGTTTCCCTATGAAGTCACCGCGTACATAGTAATCATCGGCTTCAATATCCCCCTTGGACACTTCTGCAATATCTCCCAGAACATGAGCAGCCGCATTGTAATTATACTGGCGGATAGTACGCCGCTGAATATAGAAACCGGGAAACTTGAACAGTTTTTCTTGGAAGACTCCGCACTCTTCTGCCGAAAGCTGGGTCATAAATACCTGATGAGTATATGGAGAGTAGCCCGGATTGGAACGTCTGTCCTTTATCTCGCGGATACGCTTTTTAAAATAGTCGGGGGTAATATTCAATGTTTTACATAAATCAAGCGTATCAAGGTTGTGCACCTCTTTCATCACCATCGTAACGTCATAGGCAGGTTGGTTATACACCAGCAGATTACCGTTCCGATCGTACATCACCCCACGGCTAGGGTATTGTGTCTTGTTCAGAAAAGCGTTGCTATCGGCGTTCTTTTTATAATCCTCACTCATAATCTGCAAGGTAAAAAGACGTATCAGGTAAATCAGCACAATAACGATCACCGATGCACCGATTACATATTTCCGCTTCTCCAGATTATAATCTCTTTCCACTATTTTTTCCTCCTGATTGCCTCAGCACACAATATACAAATGATGGTTATTGAGGCATCTGTCAATATTTTCAACAATAAGACAGGCAGGTTGAAGAATGAAAAAGTATCTATGACAAGTAAAATGGTACAAAATAAGAAAGTACACAATAAGATATACCGGAAGAAAGACGAGAATCCCATACTCTTGATACCCGGTTCAAAATCCTCGACGCTATCGCGGAGCGTGACTAATCGTAATACAGGTTCACGCATAAAAGCCAGTACAGTGGCCGCAGCCGCATTCATCCCCGGAGTGTTGCCTAATATATCGACTGTCAATCCCAACAGGAATGCCCATATCATAAGGACATTACGGCTAACTCCCGAATTGTACTTCAAAATAAAATAGATAAAAAAGAAAGGAGTGGCATACCCGTTGATATGCATATGATTCAGCACCAGCACTTGCAACAGTACCAGTCCGATAAACCACTCTATTCTTTGTAGATAAGTCAACATCAACCTTCTTACTTAGTCGTTTTTACCTGCTTTTCCAACTCCAATTGTTCCTCCTGCCCTTTTTGGGCAATTACGCGCACATCATTCAAACGGGCGAAGTCCGTAAATAGTTTCACCCGCAGCAAATAAGACAAGCCATCGTGACTATCGGCGATATCATCTACCGTACCCACCGGAATGCCGGAAGGGAAAACAGCACTGTGTCCACTGGTTACAATGGTGTCACCTAAAGAAAATAATGAATGACGGGGCATATCCTTTATAAAAGCAAATTCGGATGAACCGCCATCCCATTTCAAGAAGCCGAAATAATCACTCCGTTTTATCTTACAGCTAATACTGCTTTTGGAATTCAATACCGGAATGACAATGGAGTAATGTGGAGAGGTGAGATAAACAATACCAACCACACCGCTTCCATTTACCACTCCCATCTCACTACGAATGCCATCCGCTTCTCCTTTGTCAAGTGTAATATAGTTATCAGCATGAGTCACACTGTTATTTATCACGCTAGCCTTGAATATATCATATCCTGCCAGTGCTTCCTGCTTAAGCTGTTCTACACCACTGCTGTCTTCCGTCGCTTCAATCAAAGCTTTACGGATACTCTCCAACTGCAATTCCAGTTCCACATTTTTCTGTACCAACTCATCGTTGATCGTTTTCAGATGAAAATATCCGGTAACATTATTGGCTGCATCATACATAGCTCCCGAAACAAAATTAGCAGATGTAAAGAACGCACTCCCCTGATAACTGTTGAAGCGGAATAATAAAGCAAAACTGATTATCTCCAAAAGAACAAAGAGAAACCAGTAGTTATACTTTAAAAAGAAATTCAGCAGATTTTTCATTAATACCAATTGTTCAATGTGCTAATTTGCCAATGTGCCAATGTACTGCGCTATCCATACCGCATGGCATTAGCAAATTAGCAAACTGCCTCATTAGCAAATCATTTACCGCATCAAAAAAGAGAAACGATCTACATTCTTCAGTGCAATACCGGTACCTTTCGCCACACTCAGCAAAGGATCTTCGGCTATATGGAACGGAATATTGATTTTGTCTGTCAGACGCTTGTCCAAACCGCGCAGCAAAGCACCACCACCAGCCAAATAAATACCGTTCAAAACAATATCAGCATAAAGTTCAGGCGGAGTCTGTTCCAATGCACTAAGGATAGCTGTTTCAATTTTTGCAATACTCTTTTCCAAACAATGCGCCACCTCCTGATAACACACCGGAACTTCCATGGGAAGAGCAGTGATACGGTTAGGCCCGCGTACAATGTAATCTTCGGGAGCATCATCTCCCAAATCAGTCAAGGCAGCGCCTACATGTATCTTGATACGTTCGGCCATACGTTCACTCACCTTCACATTGTGCTGGCGGCTCATATATTCCTGAATATCGGCTGTAAGATCGTCACCGGCAATACGTATCGAATTGTTGGAAACAATACCACCCAATGAAATCACGGCAATTTCTGTAGAACCACCACCTATATCAACAATCATATTACCTTCAGGAGCCTCTACATCAATACCGATACCAATAGCCGCGGCCATAGGTTCAAAAATCAAATAAACATCCCGTCCTCCCGCATGCTCAGCACTGTCACGTACCGCACGAAGCTCTACTTCAGTGCTACCTGAGGGAACTCCGATCACCATACGCAAAGAAGGAGAAAAGAAACGATTACCCATGTTCACTTTCTTTATTAAACCGCGCATCATCTGTTCACAGGCATTAAAGTCGGCAATAACCCCGTCGCGTAGCGGACGTACAGTACGAATATTCGGATTTTCCTTCTCGTACATCATTTTAGCCCGTTCGCCTACGGCAATCATCTTGTCGGTACGGCGATCAAGCGCAACGACCGAAGGTTCGTCCACTACAATCTTCCCGTTATTTAAAATGATGGTATTGGCAGTGCCAAGGTCCATCGCAATCTCTTGTGTAAAGGAGAATAATCCCATAAATTCATTTACAATTTAGCAATTTACAATTGACATTTGCAATTTACCATTTACCTGAACAATGCTGTATAAACAGTCCGATTGTAGCCGCAAATGGTAAATTGCAATGATCTTAGTGTTTAAAGTGACGAATCCCTGTAATGACCATAGCTACGCCATGTTCATTGCAGTATTGGAAAGTCAACTCGTCTTTTACAGAGCCTCCCGGCTGGATAACAGCTTTCACACCCTCCTTATCCGCTATCTCTACACAATCGGGGAAAGGGAAGAAAGCATCACTGGCCATCACTGCGCCATTCAAATCAAACTCAAATGATTTTGCTTTTTCAATGGCTTGTTTCAATGCATCCACACGTGAAGTCTGACCTACACCGCTAGCCAGCAGTTGTTTGTTCTTGGCCAGTACAATAGCATTACTTTTACTATTCTTCACAATCTTATTTGCAAATAACATATCTTCTATTTCAGTCGCCGTAGGAGCTTTTTCAGTAACCTGCTTCAAGTCGGCAGGAGTTTCCACATCCAGGTCTCTTTCCTGAACCAAAACCCCATTCAATAAAGAACGGAATTGTTTCTTCGGCAATTTAGCTTCCTTACGAACCAAAATAATACGGTTCTTCTTCTGTCCCAGAATCTCTAATGCATCTACATCATAATCCGGAGCAATAATTACCTCAAAGAACAGTTTATTGATTTCTTCCGCTGTTTCTTTATCAATCACGGCATTAGTAACCAACACACCTCCGAAAGCCGACACCGGATCGCCTGCCAACGCATCTTTCCATGCTTCCAGCACAGTAGGGCGCGAAGCTAATCCACAGGCATTATTATGCTTCAGAATGGCAAATGTCACCTCATCAAATTCATCAATCAAATCTACGGCCGCATTGATATCCAACAAATTGTTATAGGAAATTTCTTTTCCATGAATCTGGTCGAACATCGCATCCAGATTTCCATAGAAATAACCTTTCTGATGAGGATTTTCACCATAACGAAGTTGTTTTTGTTCTTCCACCGCGCAACGGAAAGCCGAACCTTCACCACCATCAAAATAGTTAAAGATAGCAGAATCATAATGAGAAGAAACAGCAAACGCTTCTTTTGCGAACCAACGGCGTTCCTCGCGTGAAGTAGTAGCGCCATGTTCCAGCAACATATCACGGAACGGCTTATATTGTGCCTGACTAGCGATAATCACCACATCATTAAAGTTCTTAGCAGCAGCACGAATCAAAGAAATACCACCTATATCAATTTTTTCGATGATAGCTTGTTCTTCGGCCCCCGAAGCCACAGTTGCCTCAAACGGATACAGGTCAACGATGACCAAATCTATTTCGGGTATTTCATATTTTTCTATCTGTTGCATATCTTGTTCCAAACCACGACGGCATAAAATACCTCCAAAGACTTTAGGATGCAGTGTCTTCACACGTCCGCCCAAAATAGAGGGATAAGTAGTAAGATCCTCCACCGCTTTGCAAGGGAAACCTAAAGATTCGATAAACTGTCTTGTACCTCCTGTTGACAGGAACTCTACTCCTTCTTCGTGTAGTTTGGTTATAATCTCGTCCAAACCTTCTTTGTGATAAACCGACACCAATGCGGTTTTAATTCTCTTAGCCTCTGACATTTTTTATAGATTAAGTATTTGGGCTACAAAGGTATAAATTTTCACTCTATAAATTCCACACATAAACGTGAAATATTATTTATCCACTCATATTTGTCTCAAAAAAGAAGAGATTCGCCACTAAATATGGATAATAATAAATTAAAAATCAAGTTGTGTGAATCCGTGCAATCCGTGGCGAACAAAAAAACGCCTGTAACACAAATGTAACATATATGACATTTTATCATAATATACCTCCCGTACCTTTGCGCCCAATAAAATAGAGAGACAAAATTATATGGAAACAATGTTTTTGGGAATCGTCGTATTCCTTTTTCTGCTAGCCATATTCGATTTGGTAGTAGGCGTCAGCAACGACGCAGTGAACTTTATGAATTCCGCCATCGGTGCTAAAGCCGCGTCATTCAAGACCATCATCGCCATTGCCGCTTTCGGTATCTTCATCGGCGCCACACTGAGCAACGGTATGATGGAAATCGCACGGCACGGTATTTTCAGGCCTGAACAATTTTATTTTCAGGAGTTAATGTGTATCTTTCTAGCAGTTATGGTAACAGACGTAGTCCTATTGGATATTTTCAATTCCTTAGGAATGCCTACCTCCACTACCGTATCCATGGTATTCGAACTATTGGGAGGTACTTTCGTTCTAGCTCTTATCAAAATAGCAGGAGACGAAACCGGAATGCTAGGATTTGCTGATCTGCTGAATACGGAAAAGGCATTGTCCGTCATTTTAGGTATCTTCCTCTCAGTAGCAGTAGCTTTCTTCTTCGGCACATTAGTACAATATCTCTCCCGTCTTCTCTTCACATTTAATTATACAAAGAAACTGAAATACACTATCGGACTGTTCGGCGGTATTGCTGTTACGGCCATTATCTACTTCATGTTGATAAAAGGTCTGAAAGATTCCGCCTTCATGACCACCGAAAACAAACATTGGATTCAGGAAAACACCTTGATGTTAGTAAGTTGCAGTTTTGTGTTCTTCACCATTCTGATGCAAATACTGCATTGGTGCAAGATAAATGTATTCAAGGTGGTGGTAATGTTAGGTACTTTTGCCTTAGCTATGGCTTTTGCAGGCAATGACTTAGTAAACTTCATCGGTGTGCCCTTGGCAGGCTTCTCAGCTTATACAGACTTCATGGCTAATGGAAACGGTGAACCAATGGGATACTTGATGAACTCACTGAATGGTCCGGCTAAAACCCCATTTCTTTTTTTATTTTTAGCAGGCGTCATTATGGTATATGCGCTGATTACTTCAAAAAAAGCGCAAAATGTAGTGAAGACTTCGGTAGATCTCTCGCGTCAGGATGAAGGTGACGAAATGTTTGGTTCTTCCGCTGTAGCACGCAGTATTGTCCGTTCTACCATGAGCGCTTCGGAAAGTATAGCCAAAATATTGCCCGACAATCTGAAACGATGGGCCGACAGCCGTTTTAACAAAGATGTGATGATTATGGAGAACGGGGCAGCATTTGATTTGATACGCGCTTCTGTCAATTTGGTACTGGCCGGTCTGCTCATAGCTTTGGGAACCTCTTTGAAACTCCCTCTTTCTACCACTTACGTAACTTTCATGGTAGCTATGGGTAGTTCATTAGCCGACCGTGCCTGGAGCCGTGACAGTGCCGTATACCGTATCACCGGTGTGCTTTCTGTTATCGGTGGATGGTTCATCACTGCCGGAGCCGCTTTCACTATCTGTTTTGTGGTTACGCTCATCATGTATTATGGAGGCACATTCGCCATGTTGGCCCTTATTGCACTTGCCATCTTCTTATTGGTGCGCAGCAACATACACTACAGCAAGAAACAGAAGGATAAAGGCAAAGACGACATATTCTCCCGCCTCATTGCCAGTAAAGACAAAGAAGAGCGTTGGAGATTACTCCGCCAGCATGTAAATAACACATTGGTAGCCGAAATGGCATTCACCAATGAAACCTACCGGCAGATAACCGACGGTTTCATCAACGAAAATCTGAAAGCTCTGCGCAAGGCCGTGAACAATACCGACAATCAGAAAGAAATGTTAAAAAAGATACGTCGTAAAGAAATACTAGGTCTGCGCCGTATAGACAACTTTACTGCTATCGAGAAAAACACTTGGTTCCACTTGGGAAGCAACAGTTGTGAACAAATGCTTTACTGTCTGAAACGTATCTGCGATCCTTGTAAAGAACATGTGGACAATAAGTTCACCCCATTATCGGAACGTGCCACTAACGAGTTCATCCCTATCCGCGATGAGATGACCGCATTAATGACCAAGGCTACTGAAGTACTTGCCAACAAGGCCTACGATCAGACTGATGCCTTGCTACGTGAAGGCGCCCTTCTGAAAGGCAAGATCTCTACCTTGCGCAAAGAACAGATGGACCGCATACAAGAACGGGATGTCAATGTAAAAGCTTCCATGGTGTACCTCAATGTATTGCAGGAATCACAAGAATTGGTTTCCTACTGGCGTCATCTGTTACGCGCCGACCGTATGTTCCAGACTGATTTGAAAAAATAAAAAGATTTATATTCCTATTATATGTTTTTTAAGATAACTTCTTTCCTCCAATTGAAGGAAAGAAGTTATCTTTGTTTCGTATATATAGACATTATTTAAACAAACCTATGGAAAACCTCAAAAAAATTATCAAACAGTTCCCCAAAGTGGGTGAAGTGAAAGAAATCAAAGCTTTGACATCCGGCCTCATCAATCAGACTTATCTGGTAAAATCGGTATCTCCTGAAGAGCCTGACTATGTATTGCAACGAATCAACCATTTAATATTTACCAATATTGAAATGCTGCAACACAATATAGAAGTAGTAACCAGACACATCCGCCAAAAGCTGGAAGCCAGACACGAAGAGGACATTGAACGTAAGGTACTCCATTTTCTACCTTCCACCAATGGCAAGACCTATTTCTATGACGGAGAAGGTTATTGGCGAATTTCAATATTTATTCCGCGTTCACAAACATTGGAAACAGTTACACCGGAATCCTCCTATCTGGCAGGACTGAAGTTTGGTGAATTCCAGGCCATGCTGGCTGATGTGCCCGAACAACTCGGAGAAATCATCCCCGATTTCCACAATATGGAATTCCGCTTAAAACAATTACGTGAAGCCGTATCCGCCAACATATCCGGCCGTTTGGCAGAAGTACAGGACATAGTGGACGCTATAGAAAAAGATGCTGATACGATGTGCAGCGCTGAACGTTTTTACCGTGAAGGCAAATTGCCCAAACGCATCTGCCACTGTGACACAAAAGTAAGCAACATGTTATTTGATGAAAACGGAAAAGTGTTGTGTGTCATTGACCTGGACACGGTAATGCCCAGTTTCATTTTCTCCGATTTCGGTGATTTCCTCCGTTCGGCAGCCAATACCGGCAAGGAGGATGAGGCTGATTTAAATAAGGTGAAGTTCAACATGGAAATCTTCAAAGCATTTACCAAAGGTTATATTGAATCGGCCCGGACTTTCCTGACTCCTCTCGAAATAGAAATGCTACCTTACGCTGCCACCCTGTTCCCCTATATGCAAGCTGTACGCTTTTTAGCAGATTATATAAACGGAGACACGTATTATCAAACCCGGTATAAAGACCATAATCTGGTACGCACCAAAGCGCAGTATAAACTGTATCTGGAAGCAAAATCCGCTACACCGGACATGAAGGCTTATATCAACAGTCTGCTATAATATAAAAACAACAAGGAGCACAAAGGTATCTTAAAATGACACGAACCCTCTGTGCTCCTTCCATATTCGTCCGGCAATGATCCTAAATCTACCGTTTCGGTATATCTACCGATTTTTCACTTTTCCCTTTCAGATGTTCGGAAAAGTAATCAACCAGTTTCCAGTAGAAATATTCATTCATATCACCGAATCCATGACGCTGTTGAGGAAGAATCAGCATATCAAAACGCTTCCCGGCACGAATCAAAGCGTCAACTACCCGTAAGGTATTGCCCGGATGCACATTATTATCAATATCACCATGAATCAGTAACAAATTTCCTTTCAATTGCTTCGCTATTTCAGGATTAGTAGCAATCTTATAAACGAAAGTTGTATCCCCTTTCTCACTCACCACCTCTTTTACGCCGTGATGCGTTTCACTCCACCAACGGTTATAGATATTGTTATCATGATTTCCGGCACAAGAAACAGCCACTTTGAAGAAATCCGGGTATTGGCACATAGCCGCCGTACTCATAAATCCACCTCCCGAATGTCCATGAATACCAACCTTATCTATATCTATAAAATGATGACGCTGCGCCAATTGCTCGATAGCATATTTATGATCGGCCAGCGGATAATCACGCATATTTCCATATCCATAATTATGATACCATTTAGAGCGGCTAGGATGCCCGCCGCGTTGTCCCACAGAAATAACAATAAATCCGGCCTGTGCCAAACGGTCGGTACGGGGACTCATACGGGTAAACGGATAATAAACACCTTCCACCTGTGGCCCAGGATAAACATAATCCACAATAGGATAAACCTTAGTTGAGTCAAAATTAAAAGGTTTATACATCACACCATACAGATCTGTCACGCCATCAGCCGCCTTTACCTTAAATATTTCCGGAAATTTATAACCGGCAGCAAAAAGCTGTGAAAAATCACTCTCCTGAATATCCATTACCTTATTGCCATTAGTATCCAGCAGGATGGCGCAGGGCACCGTATTTACACGCGAATAGTTATCCACCACAAAACGAGCATCATCATCCACTTCCACACGATGGAAATAATCCCCTTTGGTCAGTAATTTCAAACCGCTGCCATCCAGATTCACACGATACAAATGTTCATAATAAGGATGTTCTTTCGCATTCATTCCATTGGCAGTAAAATAAATCACACGCGCCTTGTCATCTACTTTCAAGATTTCCTCCACGTGCCAGGGACCTTTTGTGATACGATTTTTCAAATTACCCTGATCATCATATAAATAAAGGTGTGCCCAACCATCACGCTCACTCCATTGAATAATTTCCTTTCCACCATTCAAGACTCTTAAAGGACGAGTTTCCTGATAGGTATTCATCCGTTCCTTTATTACTGGTACAACAGAATCCTGTCCTATCGTATAGGAACAAACATCAATCCGATGTAAATCACGGCTGCTGCGGGTCAGGAAGAAACGGTTGTTATCACCCTGCCAAACGGCAGCCTGATCTTCCATACCACGCTGTTTTTGCATCATTGGTTTGTATTCCAGGCCAATGCTTTGATCTTTATAAGCTGCGACTTTAATTTCCTTACGTTTATTATCAACCAAGTCAAACAAGTACAGGTGTTCTATGGGAGCTTCCTTTTCTCCCGGCATCTGGTATTTATAAGTTTCCAACGTGGGACGTGGACGGGCCATCGAATTTATTACCCATAACTCTTTCACAGCGCGATCGTCAGAAACTGTCATAGCAAAATAACGTGAATCCGGAGACCACACTCCACCTACACGACGACGCTTGCCATTACATAAAGTATCTGTATTCAACATACTATAGGGAATACCATAGCCAAAATCCTTCATGCCATCTGTAGTAAGCTGGATTTCCACGATCGTACTATCCTTTTCATTTTTTTTCGCCTTTTCATAATCTTCACGACTCATGCGATACAAATTCAAATCCTTGGCATAAATCACCGTTTTACCATCAGGAGAAACCGATCCCCAATAGATTTTCTTCAGGTCGTCTTCTTTATCTTTCAGATGGGTCAATTTACGGGTAGGATAGTCATAAGAAAAATAAAAGATTTCCTTCTCATTCTTCTTGTCCTTCTTATCCTTGCCATCTTTCTTTGGTGTCGCATCTTTTGTAGACTTTACTTCAAAAGTAAAGGTACGCCCATCTTCTTCCGCTTTCAGATTTGTGATTGGCAAATGGCGTGCCTCAAAGGGATCTTTTACAATTTCGGTAAGCTGGGAAGCTAATTCATCCCTATCAAACAAAAGCTTCTTTGTCCGGGCAGCCGGATCAACCACATACCAAAAGGTTCCTTCACTTGTTTTGTACTCGAACCAGAAATTATTACCTTTCTGGAACCAATGCGGATCCACCACAGTAGAAAACAACATGGTGTTCAATTTTTCTTGTGTGTATTTCTCTGCCTGCAGATATTCCGGCAAGCGTTCCTGCGCTTTTGCAACAGAAACTGTCGTACACAAACCGCCCATTAAAAGGGTAATGAATAGCATTTTCCTCATAGATTGAACTTTTATCGTGTTTATAAAAAACAAACATACACAAAATTCTTCATTTAACAATCTTAAACAAAGAATTTTGTGTATGTTTGTTTCATTTATCCTTTTCTTATCAGAAACTATACCCTGAAGTAAAACTAACCATATGATTCCGTATCCTTAAATCATTCTGCTCCTTATTATATTTTCCCCAAGCCAAATCATACCCGACAGTAAATGAAATCCGTTTAACAGCAATCCCGACAGAAGCCGTTCCTCCCCAATCCAAACGAGGGGACGCTTCAAAACCAAATTCCTCATTTACTGTTTTTCCTTTAAATGTGCCAAATCGGTAATAATCATTCCGATATTCATACTGTCCAACACCTGTTTCTTCATCTATATTATATTTTGAGGAAGAAACATAAGCATGAGTGCGTCCACCAATTCCTACAGCTACATAAGGTCCTACTGCTAATTTAAGACGCACATCATCACAAAGTTTAAAACCCCAATGAGCCATAACAGGCAATTGCAAATAATAACGCGTGGACTCAACATCCGTTTTTTCATAATCCATGCTAAATCCTCCCCCTGTTGATATGTTTCCCCAGCTCATAGGATGATACCCACCTTTCTGCATTAAGATATAAACTCCGGACTTCAAGCCAAAAGAAGGCTTTTTTCCCACCCCTTCCTTTAACTGATACAACACACCGGCACCGGCTTTAAAACCTAATGTAACTGATGTCCCTTCATTTTCCTTATTCACTACCAAGCCGGCTTCCGGCGTAACACTCCAACGAGACTGAGCGTTCAACATCATACTCGCCAAAATACCTGCCATAAATAAAATTACTTTTTTCATCTTTTTCCTCTTTTTAGTTCATTATCTATGTAAAAGACTAAAAATTCAGAAAAACCCCCATTGCATATCCGGAAAAATAATAAAATAACATGAGCAACTCACTCACATAACAAAAGAAACACCCTACATTTAAACATATCGTTCAAGAAATCAAAAAAAACAAACGCTGCAAAAACCAACCAATAGCAGCAAAAGTTATCGCTTATTTTTCGCATTCTCTTTATATTCGGTAGGTGTCATACCAAAACGTTGTTTAAAACATTTGCTGAAATAACGAGGATCATTAATACCTACCATATAAGCAATCTGCGTCATATTATAATCACCACTCTCTATCAATTGTGCGGCACGTTTCACACGCATCTCTTTAATAAACTCAATGGGGGCAAGTCCTGTCAGGGTCTTCAGTTTCTTGAAAAAGACAGAACGGCTCACCGCAAGCTCCTGTACCAAATCATCCACGATCAAATCGCCATTATCCATATTCTTCTCCATTAATTCCGTCAGTTTCTCCATAAACTTACGGTCATGGGAAGACATCTCAGGCTGTGTTTGCTGTTCTTCCTCCGCAACAGGCTGAATATTCATCAGATTCGCACAATACAACTGTTGCAACTTGACACGTTGTGTCAGAATATTCTCCACCCTGGCCTTCAGGTAAGTAGCACTGAACGGTTTCGTTATATAATCCTCAACTCCCAGTTCCATACCTTCCAACTTACTGTCCATATCCGTTTTAGCCGTCAGTAAAACGACTGGAATGTGACTGGTCGCCATATTAGCACGCAAATCTTCTGTCATGGTAATACCATCCTTTTCCGGCATCATGATGTCACTAATAATAATATCCGGAACAAACTTCAAAGCTTTATCCAAACCATCAGCCCCATTAACAGCCTCTATGACGTTGAAATTTGAGATGAAGATACTACGCAAAAAGAAACGAAGTTCCAAATTATCTTCAACCAGCAACATCGTTTTACTTTCATTCCTTTTCTCTTCATGTCCCTGAACTGGTTCTTCCACCTCTTCCGGCCTCATTTCGACAGAATCAGAGAGAATGAACTCCACATTCTCCGTATAGTGCTCCTTGCCTTTCAAAAACTCAACCGTGAAACAACTGCCCTCCCCCTCTTTACTATCCACACGGATAGTCGCTTTGTGCAGTTCCACCAATTCCTTAACCAAAGAAAGACCGATGCCTGAACTTTGCTGATTAAACAAATTCTTGTCCAGCAGATTTTCAAAACGGACAAAAAGAGAAGCTTTCTTGCTTTCAGAAATTCCTATACCTTGATCCTGCACACCAATCGCCACATTATGTTCATTTTCATGAATGAAAAGCGTAATCATCTTACCCTGTGGAGTATACTTGAAAGCATTGGAAAGCAGATTGAAGACAATCTTTTCCAACTTATCCGCATCTACCCACAGTTTCAAGGAAGGCATTTCACTTTCGAATACAAAATCAATATGATGCTCTTCGGCCAACGATTCAAAATTATCCATGATATGGCGTACAAAAGGAACAATATCTATCTGCTCTATACGCAACTTCATCTTATTTTTCTGTATTTTGCGGAAATCAAGAATTTGGTTCACCAAGCGAAGCATACGGTCGGTATTACGTTCTACTACATGCAATTGCTCACGTACATCATCCGGCAAAGTCTTGTTTTTCAGAACATATTCCACAGGACCTGCAATCAATGTCAGCGGAGTGCGAAGTTCGTGAGAAATATTTGTAAAAAAGCGAAGCTTTATATCAGAAACCTGCTGTTCCACAGACACTTCATGTTTCAGACGATAAATAGTAAACAATATATATACTCCTGAAAACAGAATCAACAGAAAAGCAAGAATATAAATTGCCATAGCCCAAGCCGTTTCCCAAAACGAAGGCTGAATGGTGATTCTCAAACTGCGCTCATTCTCTACCCAAACCCCATCACTATTGGTCGATTTAACCTGAAATACATAATCCCCTTTCGGCAGATTGGTGTATGTAGCGGTACGTTGTTTATCCACATAATTCCATTCCTTATCAAATCCATGCAAACGATAAGCATAACGGATATTTTCAGGATAAATCATATCCAAGGCTGCAAAGGACAAAGTTACAATATTCTCCTTGTGCGAAAGTACCAGGTGTTCTGTATTATCAAGAGACTGTCGCAACAAACTGCCTGATACACCCGGAATCACCTCCTGATTGGATATTTTCAACGTTCCGAAAACAATGGATGGAACATAATTGCTTTTCTTGATATGTTCCGGTTCAAAATAAAGCATACCACGACTGGTACCAAAGAGTAGGGTACTGGAACTAAGATTCAGCGATGTCCCCTCCTCAAAACGTATTTTGCCCCCAAAATCCCGTTCATTATAATTTTCAAAACGCTGTTCGGACGGAATAAATTTACTCAATCCGTTTTCCGTACTTATCCACAGATTCCCCGTGTCATCCTCTTCTACAGACAACAGGATATCTGAAGGCAAACCATCCTTCACGGTATAGGATTTAAATACCGCCTTCCCTTCCCCGTTCATGGAAACAAGCTGGTTAAGTCCTCCCCCAAATGTAGCCAGATAAACTTCTCCTTGTGAAGTGGTGACAATCCGATATACGTTATTGTTGCTCAGACAATTCATATCATCGGGGATACGTGCATAAAGATGGAACACAATCGACTCCGGATCTTTAAAATCCTCTTTAAAACTAAGCGCGCCATCACTGCTCCCCACCCATATATTCCCCTTCTTGTCAGAAGTGATATGGCGTACACGGTAACAACGGTCATACGGAAAACCTTTCAGGTTATTTCTAGAACTAATAAACACATATTTCCCTTCAGGAGTTTTCTGAATATAATTTAACCCTCCACCGAAAGTTGCCACCCAAATGCGTCCATGCTTGTCTTCATGTAACCAGTAAACACTATTATGACTCAGGCTATAAATATCATCTTCATCATATTTGAATCGAGTAAACTTAAAACGGGTCCCCTCCTTTTCTGCCAGAATAATACCATCCCCTTTGGTCGCAATCCAAATGTTTCCGTGAGAATCTTGCATGATATGATAAGGAACTCCCCGTAACGACCTGCCAGATTTGGCTATATCCCCCTCTTCGGTCAGAATACCCTGAAAATCTAAATCAGAAGAATAAATTTCAATCTGACCATCCCGTTTTCCCATCCAGATGCGATGTTCGCTATCTTCAAACAACGCACGTACCGTATTGGAATTCAAGTCATAACTGTGACCCATGCGGGGATAAATATGGAACTGGCTTCCTAAAAAAGTAATCTTCTCCAACCCCTTAGAATGAGTACATAACCAAAGATTGCCTTGCTTATCGGATAACATGGAATGTAATTTATTGGAAAAGTGCCAATCGGGTGAATCGGGGTCATTATAGAAAGGTAACAGCCGATTTGCCTCTCTGTCATACCAAGAAAGCCCTCCTCCTTGCGGATGTACCCACAAATTACCGTTCAAGTCTTCACAAATATGAAAACTGGGATAGGAACGATCGGCACCACGAGGCTCCACTTGCATCTTTTCTTGCTTAAATACTTCTGTCAAAGGATTGAAATGACAAACCTTTCCCCATTCGGTCATCTCAAACCATGCTTCCTGCTTACTGTCAACATAAACAGAACGGAAAGCGTCTGCCGGGAATTCGGGACAATTGGACTTATTATAGACTTTACACTCTTTTGTATCCGAATGGTACAATATCAATCCTTCATGGGCAGTTGTTATCAACAGCCCCGTACCTTTTATTTCATTTATAGCAATCACTTTATCCTTTACCGGCAATTCCCAAAGACGAAAGATTTCATTCTGCAAAGAATAGCACCATATCCGTCCTCTGTCTGATCCAAAATAAAGTTCGTCACCATAACTGCAAAAAGAGTAGAAGGCCTGTACGGGTTCATCTTTGCCTGACTGGATATTCACAAAATAAGAGACAGGCTCTTCTTTATCATTCGTAATCTTCAGCAGACCGTTATCAGTAAGCAACCACTCTTGATTGTAAGCATCGCTAAAAACCTGATTAATATGAACGGCATTTCCTCCACGACTATGAGTAGCATATACTTGGGTAGTTATACTGTAATCTTTAGGGTTTGTTTTCACACGGACAGCCCCCTCATTTTCAGAAAGTAGCCAAATGACACTGTCGGGCAATATTTTAATAGAAGAGAAACGCATGCCCTCCTCTTCACCTTCGGCAGGAATTTGTTCGAACTTCTCTGTTCTTTGGTCAAAACGATACACACGATAATCATACGTTTGCAGCCAAATATAATTATAAGGGTCTACTTCCAATAAGTCTACCCGGTTGTTAGTCATAGTAATTTTATTCCCTTGTCTGGCTTTATAAACTTTGAAGTCATAACCGTTGAACCGGTTGATTCCATCCCAAGTAGAGAACCATAAAACTCCATTATGGTCTTGTACCATGCTCATGATGGAGTTCTGAGACAAGCCGTTTTCCGAAGAATAATGAGTAAAGATACAATTAGGCTGACTTTTTGCATGAAAAAAGAGCAGCAAAGTAAGTATAAACAGAATGTGTCTTTTCATTTCGTAGATTTTCATATTTAATAGGCAAAAATACATAAAAAACGAGAGATACTGATATACAAGCTCCTAAAAAAACAAAAGGGGAAAAGTTAAATCCCCCCCTTTATCATTCTACTCTTCCCTGACACTTTCCATAGGAACAAATAGAATTCCTCCCTACAGTGACAAAGTATTATTACTGGTAGAAAGAACAGCTTATCTCTTTAAATTCTGCAACAATACATTTCCATTTTCCACCGGATTCCACCCGTCATCACCTGCCAAAATCTGTGCTTCATTATAATTACCGATATCGTTCAGCTGCTTTCCAAACGAAGCACGCGAAGCGGTAGCCGCCCCTTCTCCCGTATTCCGGTATTCAGCATAGAATACGGTTTCCTCATTTTCTTTTTTGCCCCAGTTGTTCCAACCCACCGGAAGAATATGCTTTCCCAAATCACAATGAATATAAACAGCCTGTGCATAAGGACGCCAAGGACGGGACAAATACACCTTCTGAGCCTCAGCCACACCCGTCAATTTACAGCCTATAAAAACATAGCCATATTTTTTGCCTTGATCTGTAGAAGGAGCGGTAACATACCCATCACCCAAACTATGGATGGTGCAATCCTTAAACAATGCCGTAGACCAGCCAAAAATAAAATCCACCGTACCCTCTATATAACAATGGTCATAAAACTGACGACTGTCTTTGCCATAAGTGTACAAAGTATCCTGATTTCCCAAAAAACGACAGTTTTTGAAATAAGCGCGATCTCCACTAACAAAACAGGCCACTGCCTGCCCTACTCTGCCGACACTATTCTCGAAGGTGATATTCTCAGCATAGAAATCGGGAGCATAGATATAACAGGTTGATGAACCGGAGGTAGACATTTCTTCTCCGAAATAGTTCTTTTTAGAAGCAAAATCATCATTTGTCAGAATTGCTCCGTCCTCACCTATCAAAGAAATACTAATCTTGCTTTCAGGAATAACCACTTTTTCTTTATATACCCCTTTACGGACTAGAATAGTAGTGCGTCCTGCTTTACGAAAATCGGGAACAGCATGGATCGCTTCCTGAATGGTAAAGAAATCACCACTGCCATCTTTTGCCACTACAAAATCATAATGACGTACAAAAGGCGCCAATGCAGGAACCTCTTTAGCTATAGCATCCACTGTCAAACCAGCAATAGTACGCGCCCCATATACATTCAGGTGCGTATTATCCTCACGGCCTTTCGGACAAGCTGCACACACGCCTTCAGGAATCCACATGAACAATTTTTTTGAGGCCTCCGGCCCCATTCTCTGCACCAAATCATGCGTTATCTTATTCATATCCACAAAAGGCACATCCAACTCTTTTGCCACGTTACGCGGAGACTCCAAATATTTTCCATGAGTATCAATCAACACTTCTCCATCTTGAGAAACACTCCCCTTTGACAAATCCTTGCGCACATCATCTTCGGCTACCGCATTTTTATTATTCCGGAAATTACGACGGACAATGGCATTGAACAACACGGGAATTCCCCCTTTAGCACGTGTTTCTTTTACAAAACGGCGTAGATTGGCATCAAAAGTAGATCCGGGATCAGTATGACGTTTCTTATCGGCCTTCTCATCATTATGCCCAAACTGAATAAAAACATAATCACCCGGCTTTACTTTATTAATTACTACCTCCCACAATCCTTCATCAATAAAACTTTTAGAACTCCGACCATTTCTAGCATGGTTTTCCACACGAATATTCTCACTGAAATATCCTCCCAGCACATGGCCCCATCCACGTTCCTGATTACCTCCCTCTAAGGGTTTGTTGGCCATAGTCGAGTCACCTATCATAAAGATAGTAATTGTGCGGTCTGCCGTAAAAGCAGAAAACAATAACAAGGCAACAAATGCCATCAACATCTTAATTTTCATCGCTTTCTATTTTAAATTTTGATTAAAGAACTCAAGTATATCATCCTGTATCTCCTTACTGCAAAAATGGGGCAAATCATAGAACTTGGTGGTCAACAGATTTTCTACCGATTGACTCTTCCATACATCCTGCATGGTAGAGAAAGCGCTTTCAACGCCCTTTACAGGAAAAAGTTTGTCCCGCAAGCCATTGATGAACAACATCGGTTTGGGACAGGCGATAGATGCCACATGAGGATAATCCATCCAATTCCGTATTCCGGGAATAATCATGGAATAAGCAGACCCACCTTTGTTCTGATTATTGGTAAGTGTCATTAAGCTATCTGTAGTATTCATCCAGCACACAGCAGCGCCTGCCTTCACCACATCTGTAGCGGCACTGACCATCCAGGCACGATGTGCTCCCATAGAAAATCCCATAGTACCTATCTTTTCCTTATGAACCATGGGCAATGAGGCCAGAAATTCCGCGCTACGAATATCATCCCAGGCTATCAAGGCTCCCCAAGACATTCCCATCTGTAACATATTGGCCGCCAACGCTTGCTGTGAGTCATAGCGTACTCCTTCCTTACGTCCCCGTTCCCCCCAAAACAAGGCATCCACAGCAAGCACTACATATCCGTGACTTGCCAGATAATCACCTACATACTGTTTGTCATAACATTTTTCCGCCCAATCGTCCGCATCGGCCAGTACAGATGCTTCCACACCGAACGGACGTACCATCTTCTCTTTCCCTATCGAAAAATGTGCACCGTGATCGTGAAGCAGCAATACTGCCGGGAACGGGCCATTCCCGGCAGGAACCAACAGATAAGCAGGAACACGAGAATATTCCGAAACACTGAACAAAATCTTCTCCGCCCTATATCCATTCCGTTGCTCGGTATCTATCACTTCCTTATCAAAAGCCGTAGCAGGAGGAGCAGGCAACATACAATCCAATAACGTTTTTCGAGCTTCCTCACGCCACTTTTCGAAATTTCGGATGGAAGAATTTCCCCATGCCATAGGATAAGTCAGGTTTTCTTTCATCTTCTGATAGAACAGCGGCATATCATTCTGCGTTTCATAACGCATAGAAACTGTTTCCACCTTTTCTTGAGCAGAAGCCGTCAGACTTATCCCGAACAACAATAAACAAATTACAGTATTCTTCATAAACCTATACCTAACAAACTTTACTTTTCAAGGTAACTAATTAATTTTATCATATTATCAATATAATCTCCAACAGAGATGCACAATTCTCCGGTGGTACACGGATAAGGTGATGTATCGTGCTCGTCCCCTACAAAGGTAGCTATATATTTCGTTTCCTCACTAGGTCCTGAAACAGTATATGGCTTATACGGGTTCGAGGTTGACTTTAAAGGAGAGAGCCAGCAACCGTCCTTAGTCAGTGATTTCACCAATTTCCGGGCAACTTCTTCCGTAGCTTTTCCACGTAAACGAGTATAATATTTAGGTAAAGGAACCAAATGATCCTGCAGCAAAGGTGAATTCTTCGCCAATTCGGATACAGGAAGTTTTTTCACTTCCTCATAACGACGACGCAGTTCACCAGGATTCACAAAAGTTGCCGAATTATAATGAGCTATTGTATTTTCTATATTCTGATCTATATAATAAGTACCGTTTTTCACATTACTTCCCTTACGATGGACATACAGTGGTTTACCAGTATCAGGATCTACAAAACGAGGAACCAAAATAGCTTCCGGATTAGTCGACTGACTCTTCCATTTCTTCACATCCGATTCCGGTAATTTCATTGATTCCAAAAAACGAATTGCAGCAGGAATCCCCGACAGGAAACGAGTATCAGCTGTAAGTTTATAGTAATCCATCATTAAATTAACAAGACGGACGGTAGTACCGGTGTTCACACTGCGCGGTTCATAAGAACGGGCATGAGCCGGTTTCAAATCATCTACTGTATATTGGTCCGCCCAGCCTGCATAAGGTTCCCCTTGTTGAAGGGAAATCATCAAGTACATAGCACGCATAATAGGCTCCTTTACCCCTTGCAACCCCATTGCCTGATAGCATTGAATCAAAAACTCGGTCGCATCAGGAATCACATCATCATTCAGAGTAATAAAAGACGAATAATCTTTCTTACCTTGAAAAGGGTGATCATACATCAAAGGATACCGTTGAGGCCATCCACCCACCGGATATTGACTTTTCAAGACAAAATCAATGGTTTTCTCCAAAGCCGGACGGAAAGCAGGATCATTTTTTTCCACATACATACGAAGTAGAAATTTGGCAGCCTCCATAGTACCCGCATCATCGTAAGTCGCATTTCCATAATAATGTTGAAATTCTTCCAGACGCCAGCCATTTTTACCAACGGTATCATACCAGGACTTTAAGGAGTTCTCTCCTGCAAAATCGAACACATAATTCCATCCGCCACATTCAAGCTGTCCCCAAATCAAGGTGTTAGCCACTTTTTTCGCAGCTTCATAATAATACTCATCTCCTGTAGCATGATAAGCGTCAAGCAACAAATGACCGACAGAAGGAGTTCCCGGCGGCTGAATCCATACCATTGTCCTCTTGGCTTCCATTTCTCCCCATGAGCGGGACATATCCGGCAAATAATTCCATACGAAGCCACCATTATAACTCACTTTGTTCATCATAAACCGAGTGGCGGTTTTCATCGTATTTATAACTTGGTCATCTAATTTTTTATTAGTTTGGGCTATACCTATACAAGCAAAATTTGCCATGCACAGGCAAAGGACAATTCTTTCCCAGTTCTTCTTTAATGTGCTTTTCATTGTTGTTTTAGTGTTTTGATTCAAGTTTAAATATCATTATGAAGCAAAATAAGCCATTTTCCGGAGCTTGGATTTGTAATATTTGGTCTTTTCCTCGTATATTTTAATCACGACGAACTACCCTCCCCATATTATAAGTATATTTGAAGAAAAGTTTTAGTTATTCATTTTATATTAAATGCAAGATCATGAATCGTAAGGTAAGAACCGCATTGTATGCTTGCGCCTTGATGGCACCACTACTATTGCAGAGCTGCAATGCACAAAGTGAAAAAAAAGAGAGCAACAAAGAGTGTACTGAAGAAACAAACAAAAACACTGAAAAAAAGGTTATGAAAACAGGTAGTGAAAACTTCATTTTTGCAGAAGGCAAAGAATGGGAACCTGCAGGCGAAGGTGTAGTGCGCCAGATCATGGGTTACAATGATGACATCATGGTTGTTAAAGTAAAATTTGAAAAGGGAGCTGTAGGAGCTGTCCACCATCATATCCATTCACAAGTGACTTATGTGGAAAGTGGAAAATTTGAGTTTATCATCAATGGTGTGAAAAAAATTGTATCGGCCGGCGACTGTCTGTATAAGGAACCGGATGCTGTGCATGGTTGTGTATGTCTGGAACCGGGTATGCTGATAGATTGTTTCAGTCCGATGCGTGCTGATTTCCTGGAAAAGAAATAGACAAGCCATATATTCCATCCACTGCAGGAGCAGATTACTGTGCCCTCCTTTGGGCATTTAATATGCTCCTACAGTGGAAATGAATTCTATTTTTTAATCTGCAAAACAAATGGGACAATTGCTTAACCTTATCAAATCCGGTAAATCATAATATTTCAAAGCACCATACAACACATTAGAATACATATCCCACTGCATAGGCCTCTCAATGTATTCCTTCCAAGTCTTCACGCTATGTTTTATCTCCACACTGTTGATTCTTTCATCCAAATAAGCAGCATGAATTGCAACCGGACCATAAATACCATTGGCAAATACCTTGACGGGGTGTCCTTTCAGAAATTCGTGTTCTGAACAAAAATCAAGCAAAGTCAAAATATCGACAACACGTTGTCCCATAATAGGACGCCCTATATGCATACTGACCATTGCATTGCGATACTCACGGTTCCAATATTTAGCATCCGTATAGAATGCAGGATCCGTTGTTTCCCCAAATCCGCGCAAATCTGCCAACAACAAGATTTTTCCTTCCGTCAAGGCAGCAGCAAAATTCGCATATTCACTCAAATAAGTTCCTTTTCCCTCTTCCTGTAACCTTAACTCAACAGGAGAATCAGCATTCGCTCTGGACGGCATGATAAGAATACAAGGAACAGGCATCTCCCCTTCCCTTATAAGCTGAAACTTATATTGTTCATATTCACGCATTGAATCATGTCCGGTTGCCTCAATTCTTATTTTATGGTCAGGAAGACCTTTAAGACCTAACAAATCCAGCATCTTTGCTTGGACAGTTTTCTTTCCTTTCGAAAGAAACGCCTCACGCTTGGAAGCCCACTCATCCAGCTGATTCACATTTTCCTGCATAATACTGAGTGCTCCAGGCATAGATACATTCACCTGTCCTTTAGTCGTACAAAGCATATCAGACAACCGGAAACGGTCTTGTGCCGATTTCTTCACCGGAGATTGATCATCTTTCAGCCAACGCTTGAACCAACTGACCAACTTTTGCCTTTTTTCAGTTCCAAGTCCATGCCCTGTTTCTACTGTCAGCATATCCACCTTTTCGGGAACTCCCAATACTTTATAGCACTGTTGTAATTCAGCAAACCCTTGTTGTGCACCCCATAAATCGACAAAATCATATTTACCGCTTAAAATCAATAAAGGCCGTGGAGCCATCATTAAAGCAAAATCAGGTACTTCCAGTTGTTCACGCCCTTCGTATGGTATATGTTGGCAACCATCGGAAGGACCTTGCAACTCCATAGTACGTTCTCGGGTAGAAAAGAAACTACAAATGGCCGCTACCTTTACACGGGGATCCAAACCTATATAATAAGCGGTCTGAGTACCACCACCAGAAGATCCATATACTCCGATACGCTCCGGATCAATATCCTTACGAGTCAATAAATAGTCCAAAGCCCGATGATTATCCCAATATTCCTGTGCCGCCAAACTAGTACCAAGCAAGTTAAAGCCCGCATTCAGTAAGGTATGTTCCGTGGTAGCCCCCCGTGTCAGTGGTTTTCCTTCCCTATCAATAAGTTGCAACCGTTCTCCCTGGCCTATGGGATCTACCACTAGTACAGCAATACCATTGGATGCCATCAGCATAGCGGCATGAGACGAAGAACCTTTACCATTCAATCCATGTCCGCAAAGTTCCAATGTTGCCGGAACAGGAACAGTCATGTTCTCCGGCATATAAAGATGTGCTGTGACATAGCGGCCAGGCTTGCTTTCAAAAATTATTTTCTCTATATGATAGCCGGTACCTTGTATCTTCCCCACCACCTGAACATTTAAATTCTCTTTTTCAGGAAAAGTACCTACTATTTGTTTATATCGTTCACGGCAACCCTCCAGGTACTCCTGCATCCCGGCAGGAGAAGTAAATGCTTGCTGAATGGCTAACTGCCGGGATGCAAACTGCCGATGTACATCACGCATCAGATAAGAATTATAAGCGGTACTTTGACTCCAAGGTAATGCCTTGAACTCCCCCTGAGCAGAAACCACAACAGTCCCCACCCATATTCCCAAACCTACACATAAAGTGCGAAAACCGATAATTTTTCTCATAGAATCATCCCTTTAAGTTATTGTACCACAATTTCAATTTTCTGACGGTTATCTCCGGCTGTCTTCACATACAAACGTTTATGCTCTATATCATAAAACCAGCCTGTATTCCGCTCTGCATCTGTAACTGATGAAAGAACGGGCAACGATTTACCATTTTCTATCACAGATTGCGGAACGTTCTGCAAATAAGCCTTTACTAGATAAGTGTGCTTGGCAGGTTTGTACTTCCCTACCGGTTTATCTGCAGTAAACGTCCAACTATCATCAGCAAGCCTGCTGGTAAAACGGGTCAATGAACCAATCCCTTTTTGATAATCCATTGATATACCATCATCTTCATACATCTCATAAGAAGAAATACCTGACGGATAGACATCCAATGTTATCACATCTACAGGATGCTGATCTACCCACTGCATAGCAGGTTGCATGGGAATAATAGCTCCGGCTTTTATATAGATAGGCAACACATCCAACGGAGTAAGAAAAGATTTATATTGACGGCCCTCGTAACGCTCACCGGTTTCATAATCAAACCATTCTCCACCGGGAAAATAAACATGTTGGCTCAGTGCACCTTTGGTAGTGACAGGACAAACCATCATCCATGGCCCGAACATATACTGACGTGTCAGCTGATAAGTATTCTCATCCTGAGGATAGTCCATCACTAAAGGAGTCATCATGGGACGTGCCGTTTTATAAAGTTGATAGGCATTACTATAAATATAAGGAATCAATGTATAACGCAAACTATCATATTTGATGAAATTGGCCAAAGCCTCCGGACCATAAGTCCAAGGTTCATGGTAACGGGGATGGTCCATACCGAACACCATGGCGATAGGTGAAAACATACCGAACTGTACCCAACGAGTATATAATTCTGTATCGTAAGGAGAATATTGTTCAAATCCTCCCATGCAATGAGTCCAGTTACCCACACCACTCATACCAATATTAAGTCCTGCACGTATCACCGGTTCAAACCACTGCCATTCACTCCCCCAATCTCCGGCCCAGATATAAGGATAACGCTGAATTCCCGCATAACCTTCACGAGTATGTGTCAACCCCCTCATATTATTATATTCCTGAAATTTACGATAGGGAGCCTCCGCATAAGCTAAAGGAAAAATATTATGAAGTCCTTTCAGGTCCATCGTTCCTCCGACATCCGTTTTCACAAACTTAGCCCCGATAGAAGCGACTTTCATTACTCCGTTCTCCCACCACCAATCTACTGCTTTCGGATCAAAGAAATTCACTACCCCTTCTGTCTTGGCTCCTGGATACAGCACGTTTCCCTGTTCACGCGCCTTATCCAATAGATGATATTCAGGACCATTATCTAATATAGAACGGATATGAAGCCCCACCATTTTTACATTTTGCGCATAGCAACTGTCAAACATAGCTTTCGGATCTTTGAACGTATTGCGCCATTCAAAACAGCAACCACCATTTCCGTAAGTGGTATTAAACAGTCTCCAGGTAGAATCTAGCCAAAGCAAATCAAAAGGCACTCCTTCCTCACGCAAACGTTTACATAAAGCAGGCGGATATTTATCGGAAGTCATCTCTTCATTCTTCCAGGTTCCACCGGAATAAGTACCGACATGCAACCCCATTGCAAAACGAGGAAGCATGGGGGATTTTCCGGTCAATTCCGTATATCTGTCAACCATGGTATAAAAATCGGGACCATAAATAAAATAATAGTCCAAATCACCGCCAAAAGCTTTGAATGAATAATAGTCACTACTGTCCCATCCCATATTCCATTCGGTAGCAAACGGAGTATGAAAGAACAAACCATATCCTTTGGTACTCATCATAAAAGGTACGGGACAATAATTGGCACGTAAAATATCTTTTCCTCCTACAGCCGGTTTTATCCCTCTTCCCAACTCTACATTCAGATAGACCTTACGCCCTCGCTGATCCATGAAATCCATACGTTCCCCAAAGCCAAAGAAATGTTCATCCGGCTGTAGAACAGCTTTTGTCTTGACAGAATCCTTATAAAAACGTTGTTCCGCAAGTTCCGTATAAAGCATCTTACCGTTTCTATCAGAAACAGTAAGACAGAACGGATTCTTGGTAGCCTCTATAATCAGTTTTCCGGTCGTAATCAACCATGCAGTTCCTTTATCTTCCACTGTATAGTGTACAGGAGTAAAATCATATTTACGAACCATCCACTGCTCATTTTCAGCGAACACGGTACCTTGAGAATGACGTACACGGAACATATCATCTGTACAAAATTCCAATTTCACATTTCCCTGAGGCAAAAGAAACAACAAATCATTTCCTGTCTTCTTAAAAGAAGTATTGGCCGCCCATAGTCCTATACAATACAGGCATAAACAAAAGCATAGGAATCGTTTTTTCATGGTATCTGTTATTTTATTTAAAATCAATCATATTGAAAATCAGTTTTTTGGCTACAAGTCCGGCAGCCGAATCATTAATGATGTTCCCATAGATATCCAATGTAGAGAACAAAACACTACCCTTACCCATAGGTACAATCCCCATAGCAGTTCCGATAGCCATAGGATAAGTATGATAGGCTCCGACCAGCAATTCCTCACCTTCCATCACTAATCCCATACGCTCCACCCCTGTATGTATCAATGCCTGATAAGGCCAGTTGAGAGCATTTCCGACAGGAAGTTCCTTGAAAATATCATGCGGCTTATTAAACATCACTCCACCCAACCAATTGGTTCCAACAAAGAATTTGTCCTTAAACACCGCTTTACTATTAGCTGCTATAAATTCCGACCACTCATCAGCACTCTGAATAATGAAGATTTTGGTTCCATCATTTACGGCACGTTCCATTAAACGCTGTGCATCCGGCATCTTATCATTAGGAACAGCCCAATCCAAACGACAACGAGCGTTACTACGAGGATGTCTGAAACGGATCTCTATATCGGCAGACTTGCCTTCTTCCAAATAGACTTTTCCATCGCCCAAATGCTCTTTCTTCCTGGTAATTTCATATATTTTCTTACCATTGACAAAGACTTCAATCATACTACGATCATTACTCTGAGGAATAATCGTATATTCACCACTGACAGAAGGAAGTACTTTACCACTCCATTTAATACCATAACCATCAAGCATATACACAAAAGGACTTGGTGTAGCTCCCTCAATAGCACTCAGATTAACCACCTTGGCCACTTCATGATAAACTTCCTTCTGAAATTCCATATCCTCATAATAGACCACATCCAATCCCGGTTTGCCATCGGCAGAGCGTAACGCTTCCATCGGCACCATTGTCAACTGATCTTTCCTAGGAGGACGGGCCACCATAATCCAATCCAACTTTCCTAAATTATCCTCGTAAGCTGCAACCGCTTCTTTCGTTTTACCCTTCAAGAAATTCTGTAAAGCACTCCCATCTTCCCAAACGGCCCCTTTACCATCCAACATATTGGATGCCAGATTTACAGACAATATATCATCATACCCAGTTGTAACAACAGAATTTTCCTTACACAGTTTTGCTTCAATCCTACAAAGTCCCCCAACTGCAGGAACTGGTATTTTTACATCCTTCACCAACAACTGACCATAAACCTCACCTCCGGCGGCTTCCGTTTCATAAGTCCCTACCTCCATCACTTTTCCTTGAGAGTCTGTCACCGAGATTTTCAATTGATGGTTTCCCCGGACATTCTTCTCATTAATCAGATAAAAATCAACGGTCACCTTTCCCCCTGCGGCTGCAACCTGTTGCCTGGTCTTTACCGCTACATACAAAGGCTGATTATAACGAGCTATGATAGCCGGATCTGATTTGGGATAACGAAAACAATCGACAATTCCCGAATAATTCTCCGTCAATTCCGATTCCCATCCATTAACAACGTATGCATCCGTCAAATTATTCATTCTGGCCGATTCTATTTTACGTCCCTGATGTTCATAGGATACAGTTCCCATAGCCACACACAAATCATCCACGGTAGGATAAACAGTCCTTAACTGTTTAGCATCCAGAAATTTATTGAATTCATCATACCAACGTAGAAACTCTCTGCCATCCCATCCTTTATAGTTATATTTTTCCAAATCTTCTTTATTCTTTTCCAAACGAGGAGGTGATGATAAAGCCCCTTCCTCACCAAAGAATACAATTTCACGCTTATTCTTGGTATCATTATAATAATCGTCAGGGCCTTTGTACAAACCTTCATTCCAAACAGCAGGTCCTCCGGCACGATGATAATCATACCAACCACTCCAATACACTTTTTCATCGTAAGGACGAATATGAATTTTAGCCTGATCTTCTATATCATCTCCCTTAGCCCAAGCCGAGGTACGAAGAATCAACCGGGAAGGATCCAATACACGCATATCCTTCATCGCTTGAATTTCCAATTCTAACTTTTCAGGAGCAGCATTTCCCGATTCATTCATCATATTATAGATAACCAGACAGGGATGACTGCGATCCCTCTTTACCATACGGATGACCTTTTCATGCAAAACAGCATTCATAAACGGCTGTTTCACATCCAGACGGAAGCCACCAGGCTCTTCAAAATAGAGCAGTCCCAACTCATCAGCATAATTCATTACGTCAGTATTACCGATAAAACGATGAAAATTCAACATATTCAATCCTAACTCCTTAGCGATGCGAATTTGCCTTTCAGCCAATTCTTCCGATGGAAAAATACCATTGACCGGCCAAAAACTCCAACTGATGGCCGAGCGAAGCATGATACGTTTTCCGTTTAAACGAAAAACAGCATCATCACCTATACCGGAAGCCTCGAACCAACGGAATCCAAAACGGCGGGAATCTTTATCCACCCAGTTCTGTCCTTCGGACAACTCCACCTCACATACATACAGATTAGGATCATCCACACTCCATAATTTCGCATCCGGAGCTGATACAGGAATCTTCAGCTCATTCATACCTTTATTTAATGAGATACCCTTTATCTCTTTAGAATAAACTATTTTTTCTTTATTTTTCCACTCGTACACCGTTATACGAAGATCCTGCTTCGCAGTCTTTCCTTTTTCATTCTGTAATGTCAGAATAGCGTTGGCGGTAGTTATCTGAGGAGTATTCTGCATATAAATATCTGCCACATAAACAGAATTACATACCTTCATACTAACTTTTCCTGTTATTCCTCCAAAGCCATGACCGGGAGGCAACATTTTATCTCCCCACGGAATAGTTCTGGAGTCACGCCAATCATGGTTACCACCCGCATCCGTTATACGTACAGCCAATTGTACCTGTTCTCCTGATTTTATATAAGGAGTAATATCCGTTTCAAAAGGAACATTGTCCACAATCTGATAATCCACTAATCTCTGATTAATAAAAATTTCCGCCCGTGAACGTATAGAGCCAAAATTCAAAAAGACTTTTTGTCCTTTCTTCAATACCGGAATATCCATTGTACGACTCCACCATGTAACTCCTGTAATATCTCCTTCGGGTCCGGACTGAGTTTGAAGATATTCTTCAGCTGTTCCAGGAACCTGTACCGAAAGAGTCTGGGCAGAAGTCAATATATCCCATCCCGCTGTAGGAACAATTACAGGACTTTTCCGTGCCTCTTCCAATGTCAAATAAATATCCTCTGTCTGCCAAGCTGCATTTTTATCCTGCCATAAATGCCATCCTTTTCCTGACAAATCAAAAAATGGTCTCTCCTGTGCTCTCACCCCATAAAATGGACATAACAACAAAAATGCTATGGCAATAATACTCTTCTTCATAATTATCTATTACTTTCTTTTATTAAATTCAATAATCATTCTATTCCCATTCCACCTTCATATAGTGCAGCATCGTTGTACTTTCACCACAGCTGCCCGTATGCTGGATTCCGGTGCCCCCAAAAGTATTCGAAGCTATATCCGCCTCCAAATCTACCGAAAGTTTCAAGTTCGGATCAGTTACAGGCGCCGGAAGCGGAGTTGTTGTTGAAGCATGTGCTGTCAATTTTCCTTCTTTAACAGTCAATGTTATGGTACAATCTGTACGATAGCAGGTAGAAGATACCGGTTGACTGATAGCCTCAGCCACCCCGTTCTCATATTTCATCAAGATAAAATCAACTGCATTACTATACTTGGTCGTACGAATGATACGCAATGCATATCCCGTTAAAGTACGGGTATCAAACTTGATATACAAATCCAAATACTGTCCTGTAGCACTACCAAAACCTTGTCCTGCTGTTTTACTGGCATCCACATTCAATGTTATTGCCATATCTCCATAACTGCCATCCAATGGAGTATAAAGCAAACGAGCTCCTTTCTGATCTTGTAACAAACCGGTTCCATGGGAACCATTCATTCCCGGCCCATAAATCCAATAATCTTTATCCGGAACTACCTGCCAATCATATTCTGCCGTATCCAAAGGCTTATATCCACCAATCGTCCAGAATCCCGGTAAAAGTTGTGGTTGATTCTTACATGGAAAGTTCTGAAAATCCGTTTCAAATATATGAGTGATGTTCACTTGCCCTTTTTTTATCGGAGAGTTGGAAACAACAATTCGTTCTTCCCCCGGCAAACAACGCAGATGCTTGGGAGCGATAACTGCCATCAGATAATAACCAACATCTTCTTTTACCAAAGTATAGGAATATTCCGGTTCATTCAAGCGGGATACCGAAACCGGAAGTCTATTAGTCCCTTTCCTGTCCGTACATCTATACCAGGTTATCAATGATTCATCTTTGCGCCCATTCAAATCCAAAGCATAACTGACAGTAGCTACTCCTTTAGTAATATTCAGCTTTGGATTTTCCGTAAACGAAGGAGCCGATACATAGTCCGGTGCAACCGTAAGTTCTGTGGCACATTCCAAACCATCCTCTGTATAGGCTATCACTGTAAAATGCTTTGTTTCATCCTCCACATTAGTTGCCTCGACAACACATTCATATCCCTCGGAAGTGGATAATTTCACATTCTTTTCATAACCTTGTTGTACTTTCCACTTCACAGGAACATTATTCAACACATAGTTGCAATGCCTTTTTACTGTTGCTGTCAATCTAACCGTCCGGCCACCTGTCTGGATAGAAGCCGTTAAAGGCTCTACAGAAAGACAGGAGGGCATCCGGGTATAATCCTTTCCGTCTCGTTTACCTATAGCAATAACACGGTCTTTCACCTGAAGGGGATCCCAATCATCCTCTCCTCTCAATAAATTATAAGTATTATAAAGCACCTCTCCATGCTCTTCCAGCCGAAAAGCTCTCAATTGATTCAACTGATCCATGCAAACCGTATTATAAGGCTTGTCAGCCCCAATTACATAAGGTTGCCCGTTCAGTTTCACATTGTATTGGTAACAACGCAACCAACCTGTGGGATCATGTGTCCAGCCCGCATAAACCGGCTTCTTCGAATGATAACGGCAATCAACAATACTTAACGGCCCGACCGACTTACAAAAATATTGCCGGTCTTCCTCATGACACACATAAAAGTCACAGTTCAAAAATACAGCTCCGCCCATATCACTTCTCCAAAAAGGTTTCTGACCATAAAAATGAAGTGTACAATCCAGATAAACCCCTGTTCCGGTCAATGCGTCATCCGTACTTTCCATGTGGCATTTATTAAAAAGTATCCGCTTGGCGCCATTCAACGGATTCATATTCAAGCGGCTGATGAAATGTACATTATCCGCCACAATCTTGTCGCCATGACAATAAGCAACGTGTGCCTGAGTGATGGCAGACATTCGTTTTTTCCTGCTTAATTCTTTCTTCAGAGGATATTCCAAATCGACATTACAGAAATTCCCCATGGTCAAGTCCTTTACCAACAGACCGTCTCCCCAAAAATCAAACATGGTGAAATTACCGACAGCCCCCTGTGTCTGTCCACGGCTGGATGCCAGGACTGTATTTTCAGGATGGCTATTCAATCCGATAATATGGAGATAAGGGCATTTAACAACCAAGCCGAACGGTTCACGTCCGTCTTTACCAACACGAATAGCAGGGTCATCTGGATCATCAATCCAATAGACATAAGGAGCCAAATAAACTTTCATCGGTTCCGCTTCCGTACCAGCTGAGAAATTAGCGGCAGCTTTATTGAAACTATTAAAGACATAAGGATTATCCGCCACTTCTCTATCGGACAACTGCCCATCAACAAAAAATGTTTTCGGACCTAAAATAATTTCTTTATCTGCATAACGAAGGCAGTTCCCTTTAAATTCTATAGGTTGCGAAGGATCTAACGAACTATAATGATCAATACTTTGTGCTTTTAACAGATGTCCCCATACAAGCCAGCACAAGGCAAAAGCGAGGAAATGTAAATGTTTCATTTTGTATAGATTAAGATTTGTTCTACTACAAAAGTAAACGAGAGACAGGGGACAGAAAGGTAAAAATTGGTCTATTATGTGCAAATTTTGAAGAATGTGCTAATTTGCCAATTTGCTAATAGACTAATTGACATGCGAACATAGCGGAACCAAACGGCAAATTAGCATATTAGCAAATTAACACATTCATAAATTATTCTACTTCAGTTATCCTTAGCAGCAGATAAGGACTTGCAGGCAGTCTTACTCTCCCTTGATTTTTATCATACACCCTATCCTTTACAGGAGCAGTTGTTTCAAAAACGGCAGGCCATTCGGCTATCGTCATGTTCCAAGTATCAATGACTTCCACTTTAAAACGTACTCCTTCTTTCAAACGTGGATAAAAAGCGTTTTTTACCGGTAAATCAAATGCCCATTCCGGTTTTATTTCCTTGCCCAGATAAATCATATAATAATTTTCTCCGGCAGTCGAAGTATAAGGGTCCCAACTACTATCACATAAATGCAGAGGATTAGGAAGTGCGTCCAAAATCTGTCTTGTAAAGCCGATGCGCTTCCAGGACTCCCCTTGAAAAGTTCCTCCTACAGCCAGAAAATCACGAGAATAATCTTTTGAATTATCCATATAACATTCTCCGTGAGTTACGTAAGTTCCCACAATCAGCCCTTGCCACAAGCGATAAAGATATTCCTGACCGCTCAAGCTTCCCCATCGGTTATCCATATTACCCTCATAACATACCTCATCAAAAATAATCGGTTTCTTATAAATATTCTTCACCGTAGCCGCCCTTCCAAAACCTTCTACAGGTGCCTGGTCCTGTATACTGGCATGAGTGTATTCAGGTTCCCAATATTTATAATACTTAGCTGTATAAGTATGAATGGAGCATAAATGGGAATAAGGATCATTCTCTACTACCGTATGTGTAAAAGTATCCCAATATTCCGGTTTTAATTCTCTCAAAAAATCATATTCATTGGCCAATGACCACCAAATATTGCGAAATGAACTCATACGGGCTGTCAGATACTTCAAGTATCGGACACCGGCTTCCAAAGGCATTCTGTCAAATCCCCAACGACCACCATCATAAGGGTGGAAAAGAATCAAATCAGCCTCTACTCCTATTCCGACCAATTTATCCACACATGCTTCCACATGAGCAAAATAAGCAGGATTGAAGCGGGTGAAATCCCATTCATACACAGGTTTTCCCTTTTCATCCTTTACTATCTTCTTTATCTCAAAAGGAAACATGGAGGGTTCAGGATAATCCGGATCAAAGTTTTGCACAAAAAACAGCATCCTGATTTTATTGAACTTGGATAGTTCCAATGATTTCACTGTCTGATCAGGCTGGTTACCTGCCACATGCATCCAATCATAAGAAGTAGTTCCAACTGGATAATAACGCGTTCCGTCAGCATATTTAAAATTATAAGTTCCATCCACTTTAACTGGACCATGATTTCCTTTACCCGGAGCAATACATTCTATCCGCCCTTTCACCTTATTCAGCACGGGAATCTCACTCTGCGTCACGTACGACCATACTCCCTGGCTCACAGGCATAAAGCGAATTTTGAAGGTATCATTTCCGTCATAGAATCCACGTACAGTCAATGTAGTATCCGGTCCGCTAAACGTTGCCGTAAGCTCAATATCAAAAGGGTTCCCCTTTACTTTGGCAGGCAGGGAGATTTCATAACGTCCCCAACACTCCACCTTATCCTGGGCAAATCCACCGGAAATCCCCAAAAGCAATAACAATAAAAAAGAGCAGCAATATTTCATAAGCAATTCAATCATTAAATTCCAGCTAAACAACGCATCAATCAAGATTTCTCAAAACAAAATCTGTTACTTCCACCTGCCCGTCACCACCGGCAAAAATACCTGGGCGGACAAACAAGAAACCATATACCGTATTATGATGTACTCCCGATATCTCAAATCCCCATGGATACTTATGCCATTTTTTACCATCGGCACTGTACCAGGCCGACAATACATTAGCATCATTCCGCAAACGTAACCACATCTTTCCACATTGGTTTGCTTGAGGAAGTTTTGATTCCGTACGACTTACTTGCCCACGCCGATAACGAAGCATCTGCTTATGATTAAAACCAAATCCAAAATGATAATTCTCATCATAATAAGCCACCAATCCGGCAGATGTATTTTCACCTTTCAGTTCAAGACAAGCCTCCACTTCATATTTATGAGCACTGGTACGTGCTAATAAGGGAGATCCTTCTTTTGGAGTATTCCCCTTTGCCTCTACACTGATTTTATCAGAAGTAATCCGGAACCGATCATTTAAGTTATGTTCCCGGCACGTCTGCCATACAAAATCTTCTATACCAGATAATTTCAAACGTTCCGGTGCAGGTAAAGAAATGGCTCCTTCTTTCAAATGTAACCATCCATCTTCTTTTTGGACCAGTTCACGTAAAAGGGTCTGACGCCCCAATGTCTGGAATCCGTTTTCATAAGCATGGAAAATCATAAATAACCGTCCATCTTCCGTATCAACAATAGAGCCATGCCCTTTACTCCACCATTTTTCATTACGGGATTCCGTACGAAGAAGCGGATTGAAAGGAGCATTCTCCCAAGGACCCATTATATTTTTACTACGTGCCTGTACTACCATATGACTGGTGGGAGGACCTGCCGTACCTCCTTCGGCCACGAACAAATAATAGTACTCTCCTACTTTTTTCACGTTCAAGCCTTCCATGGAAACTCCTTCTATATCCCATTCCTCCGGTATTTCCCATTCCTTATAAATCCGAACCGGTTCTCCTGTAATAGAGCATCCGTCATCCGACAATGGATATAAAGCACCGGAACTGAGCAACAGATAGCGTTTTCCATCCTCACCAACCACATGTTCCGGATCAATTCCTCCTATTTTCAAATCTACCGGAGTACTCCACGGACCTTCCGGAGTATCCGCCCAAGTTACCATATTGGTTTTCTTTCCTTTCCCATTCAAAGTCGGAAAATAGATATAAAAACGCTTGTTATGAAATACGATGTCCGGAGCCCAGATATCTCCAGTAAAAGTAGTTAAAGCCGTGGAACATGGAACCCAGTTCACCAAATCATCTGATTTGTAAACTACCAATCCTGGAGTATAAACAAAAGAAGAATGAACTAGATAATAAGATTTTCCATAACGGACAATAGAAGGATCCGAATTATCACCTTCTAAAATACGTACAGTTGTTTGATCCTCATTCAAAGGATCTTGGGACTGCCCCCATAAAGGGAGCGCCCCAAAGGCTAGCAAAAATGCGCAAACAGATAAAATGTTTTTCATATATAATCTTTATTCTTGTGCCAAACCATATCCATTCGTTATCTTTCCTTTAGACTTGCTCAACGTTTCGAATGGAATAGGCCAATAATATCTGGGAGGAACATTAACAATATCTTTATCCACTAATGTATTGACTCTCTGTTCTTGTAAAAAAATCACTAGAGAAAGAATAATTATCTAAAAGCGAAACATTAAAAAGAATCCCTATTATTCTAGCTAGTAGAATAAAAAAGATTCTTTTTAATAAAGCCTTCATTTTTCACACCTCTATCAGACTCAGATTATAGTCTAACAAAACTCACACTAACTTAATAGCCTTCATTTTGCCAAAATCCTGAACCAGGAGCAGGAGTAACTGACACTTGATCCAAAGCTTGCAGTTGTACTGAAGGAATGGGACGAAGGTAATGATACTCTTTAATATTGGGAGAAGCTTGTTTATTGTACTTCTTCACACGATCAATAAGTGTGTGTGTACGTTTCAAATCGAACCAACGGTCCCCCTCACCTAAAAATTCCAAACAACGTTCATCAAGGATAGTCTCCATAGTAACAGTACCGCTAATAGAGTTATCCTTACCGGAAATAGCACGTTGAGCACGCAGATAGTTCAGTGTGTTTAATGCTTCACCATTTTGCCCCAATTCCATCTGACACTCCGCTTTGATAAGATACATTTCCGCCAAGCGAATCAACATAATATCACGTTCTGAAGTACTAGGAGTAATCAACGAATTTGCAGAATAACCAGGACAATTTTCTTCATATTTTTTTATAGAAACAAAGAGCTGATCGCCAGCGAACTGACTAGAGTTATAACGATCATCGTTATAAACAGATGACACTGGGGTGATAATACCAGTAGTCGGTACAGCCGTAGCAGGATCGTTTGTAGTGTATAGAGGCAAATCCCCTCCTGTACGAGTATATACACGATAGCGATTCTTACCACGAGCAATAGCAACCTGACCTTCGGGCGAATTAGCATCAGCATTAATAAAGTAAATAGCCGTATCCTTCATCAATGGATAGTTCTTAGAAACCAGTCCGGGAGCAATATCATAGTGATCGCGAATAGTAGCCTCATAACGTTGGTCGGTATCTTTCACTTTGCAGAAAAGATTCCAAGAATAAGGAGTTAGCAAATAATTACGAAAGCCACGGCTGTAACGAGAATAATAAGAATTAATCACCACACCTTGCAGTTGTTGATTGGGTTTAGTAGCACGTACAAACACATCGCTCAAATCTGAACAAGAGTTATTCCATAAACCAACAAACACCAGATGAAGTGCATTACCGCCTTTGTCACGATCCATCTGCTTGTTATATACTTTACCAGTAGAATATTGAATAGGCCCCTGATTCTCAAAAGTCGTAACATTAGGTGTGTAGTGCATTCCAAAGATTGCCTCTTTATTGACTTTCAAATCCTCGTTAGTCATCAACCAAAGATCCGAAGTATTATCATAGAACTGGGCAAAGTTACTGTCAATTACTTTTTGAGCCTCTTGTTGCGCCAAAGCATAGAGATTCTTACCTTTATAAACATCATTAGTAATAATAGAGTTTTCGCCCATCCATGAAGCGGCGTAAAGCAAAACACGGGCTTTCAAAGCATGAGCAGCAACCGAAGATACCCGCATACTCTCTTTGTCATTATCATTGACTGTTAGGTTAGCAATAGAATTGTCCAAGTCTTCCAATATTTTACTATAAATAAATTCCTCAGGCATACGCACAGCCGTATTATACACTTCAGTAAAAGGAGTAGCATTGTAAGGCACAGGCCCCCAAGTATTTACTAATAAAAAATAATAGAAAGCTCTTAAGAATTGAGCTTCACCCAAATAAGTCTGTTTTTTAGCTTCACCAATAGCAGTGTTCAAAGGAACATATTTCAACGCCAAATTACATACATCAATACCACAGTAAAACGCCTCCCAATAAGAATCAAAATTTGTTTTTCCATCTTGTTCAGCTGTAAAAGTATAGTCACCTAAAGGTTTCATACCACAGTCAATGCCATAGAAGAGATCATCAGTACCTGAACCATTCATCGCCAAGGCAGCAGGCTTACCTGCCCAAAGGCGTAAAAAAGAATAAGCAGATCCCATCAAACCATCAATACCACTCACTGTAGCATATTCCAATTCAGCAGTAGCACCTGTTTTGTTCTCTTCTTCAAGAAAATCTGAACAAGAAGAAACACAGCATGCAAAAGCCAATGCCATTGCGGCGCTTTTCATATAATTAAATTTCATTGTTTTCATGATTATTTAAAATTCTATATTAACACCAAATACCAATTGCTTAGTTAACGGGAACGATATGTCACCGTCACGTTCAGGATCATAATTATCAACACTACTGAAAGTAAAGAAATTCTTCATTGAGCCATAAACTCGAAGATTACTCATTCCGATCTTAGAAATCCATGTCTTAGGTAAGTTATACGACAAAGTAATATCTTTAATCTTGATATACGATGATTTCTCATAGAAGGTAGAAGCAGCATAAGTATTTTGTTTAGTCAAACCTGGAGTAGGGAAGCGGGCACCCTGGTTCTCTGGAGTCCAATAATCCAAGTCAGCCCAATTAGCGTTGTCGTAACGGAACTGTTGATACAATCCATATTCCATCCAACCACCTAAACGAGCATAAACCAAGAACGATAACGAAAAGTCTTTATAAGTCAACGTGTTATTCCAACCTAAAATACATTTGGGTGAACGGTCATACACCCGCTTGTCATCATCAGTAATCTTACCATCATCGTTACGGTCTACAATCTTCACGTCACCGGTAGTAGAATTAGCTTCGGGGAAGTCGAGCGTCTTGCCGGGATGAGAAGCCTCCCAGTCTGCTTTATATGTCTCGAATTCACCTACCCCCCAACAACCATCCGCCTCGTAATAATAGTAAATATTTAAAGGCTGTCCTACAATCTGACCAGTACGGCCATTGATATTCTTTTCTAAACCATTAGAAAGTTCTACTATTTCATCCTTTGCTGTAGAAACCGACAAAGTAGTATCCCAATTAAAATTTTTTGTCCTCACAGGCACACCACCTATTTGAATCTCAAAACCGTGTCCTTTGGTCTTACCAATGTTTGAAAGTACATGTGAATAAACTGATGACAAGGGCAAGCTCTGAGCATAAAGCAAGTCTTTAGTCTTATTGATATAAAAGTCCGCACTACCATAAATACGATTACCCCAAAAACCAAAGTCCACGCCAAAATTATATGAAGTAGTAGTTTCCCAAGTTAAATTCTCATTCCCCAAAGTAGTCGGGATACGACCAGTGGTCACACCTGAACCAAATTCATAATAAATTTGATTATCTGCATTTACCATAGGTAATGTCTGGTAAGCACTGATACCAGCATTACCTGTGCTACCCCAAGAAGCACGCAACTTCAAATTATCCAACCAATCACGGGTACTTTCCATAAAATTCTCATCACTCACCCGCCAAGCTACAGCTACTGAAGGGAAATAGCCCCACTTATGCCCCTTGGCCAGTACCGATGAACCATCAGCACGAAGTGAAGCTGCAAGCAAATATTTAGATTTATAGCTATAGTTTACACGACCAAAATAAGATTGCATGGTAGTCTTAGTATAAGAACTAGTATTAACTGGAGTCTTGATAAGACTTACATCATAAAATGAGCTTTTGTAGTAATGTTCAGCAGAAGCATAGCCCGAGACCTGACTGCTACGGGCCTCATTACGTTTAGTAGAACTACCTAACAACAGCGTCAAACTATGATCACTACCTCCGAAATCAGTTATATAATTTAAGGTGTTGTCCCAAGTATAATTAATATAATGATTTTGATCATTCGAAATATAGCTACCCTTAGCACTTTGCAATTCACTGACGCTCTGATAGTCACGATACAACCCCTCGTGTTGCTGTTGATAGTCAACATTGAACAAAGTCTTTAACGTCAACCCTTTAATGGGAGTGAGTTGCAAGTAACTGGTAGCAAACAAACGATTGGTCACAATATTATTATCGTAAGCCCCTTCCTGATCATCCAGTAACGGGTTGGCATGTGCTTCATAATAGGGAGAAGGGCGAAGAATAATATTACCATCAGCATCGTAAGGATGAGCAATAGTTGACATATAAAGCGAACGACCGAATACATTGCCACTGCGTTTGTCGTGGTTCTTATGAGTGTAGAGCATATCCATACCCACTTTTAAAATATCGTTCACCTTGTGGTCCACTGAAAGTTTACCATTATAACGGGCCAACTTATCATTTTTCAGCAGTCCCCCTTCCACCATAGCCCCCATAGAAATATTGAAAGTAGTCTTTTCTGAGCCACCAGAAATAGAAAGATCATAGTTTTGAGTCAAACCATTTTTCAGCAGCAAATTAGGCCAATCTGTATAGGAGCCCTCATTATAAACATCCATTTCCGAATAAGGTAAACCGAAGTTTGGAGCAGTACCCAATACATCTTCCACCTTGGCATGATGAGTACCCCAACTACCGTCAGCAATATCATCTTTATAGTTCTTGGCATCTAGCAAACGCCGTACCTCGCGTTCACCGTACATGACTTTCGGAATATTGGTAGGTTCATTGACGGACACATAGGCATTCAAATTTACTTTCGTCTTTCCTGCTTTACCTCTTTTAGTTGAGATGATGATTACACCATTAGCCCCTTTAGTACCATAAATAGCTGTAGATGAAGCATCTTTCAGCACTTCCATAGATTCTATGTCTGAAGGGTTTATATCAATAGTCGAACCATATTCCACACCATCGACTAAAATAAGCGGAGAATTATCTGCGTTGATAGAACGATTACCACGTAAATTGATATTGATACCTGAACCGGCCTGACCACTGCTCTGCTGAATATCCAAGCCTGGCACTTTGGCCTGCATAGCCTGCATGGCATTACTAGAAGCTGTTTTCTGAATATCTCCAGCTTTTACAGATGAGACCGATCCTGTAAGGTCACGCTTCTTTACCACACCATATCCCACTACAACTACCTCGTCAAGCACCTCATTATCACTCTCCATTTTAATAGCAAACGCATGCTGACTACCTACTTTTATGTTCTGAGTCTTATATCCGATATACGAAATAACCAATGTAGCATTTGCGGGAACCTCCAATACAAACTTCCCATCCAAATCCGTAACCGTCCCTGTAGTAGTTCCTTGAACCAAGACTGATACTCCAATCATAGGCTCACCTGTTTCATCAATAATGGTTCCGGTGACACTTTTCACCTGAGTAACAAGTTGAGTGCCAAAGTTCCTAACATCGGAAGAAACCTCAGCCATCATCGGTGCGACACTTATGGACATTGCGGCCGACAAGCTCCAAATAAGAAAAGAACGGCTGGCTTTACAACCGTATGCGCTTGCAAACAAACGCCTTGTTTTCTGAACATTTTCCATACTTTCCTGGGTTAACAAATAATCATTTTAGATTTAATAATTCTTTTTGTGTTCTCTTTAAGCGTGCTCCATAATCATAGTATCTTAAATCACACATTGCAAAAGTAGAAATATTTTCGGAAAACAAAAGTAATTTTGCACTTTTTTTCTTTATTTTATTTCGTTTGCTTTCATTTATAATAAACAACACGACCTAAAAACAAAAAAAAACGATATAAAGTATTGGACATATGTGTTCTACACCCTTTAGTCAGACAAAGAATGAGGAGATATAGCACTTTCGTTTCCTTTCAACCAAGCTAAATTAAATTTATAATAGAAGCGGCTTGTTATCAAATGAATCATATTATCAGGTGTTTGTGTTCCGGCCAGGTAGCCACGAGGCTCAGCGTGATTCTCATCCATTTCAAAAAACTGGGTCCAAGCCCCACCATTAAGAAAACGATAAATGCCATCAGTCAACAAGCGTTTTACAGGCCAGGTCTTACCTTCATCGTATGACAAAGCAGCATACATGCCATATCCTTTAAAAGGCTTTCCTGATTGATTAGTAAACATCATTCCACGCTCCTCTTTCGGAGTACGATAAGGATGTTCAGTAAAAGATATCAGTAAAATAGGACCTTCATTCAAACGCATCAATACCAGCCGTTGTCCTCCATCAATGGGTGGAAATTCCGAAGCGGAATAATGCCAAGTCTTGCCCATATCATCAGATACACTCATGGGCATACGTAAACGTCCTTCTTTATCACGAATGCTATTGTTACGTCCCAATGCCATCAATCTGCCATCCTTCAATTGTACCACTCCGGCATGGATTCCAGCGATAGTGGTACCTGTTCTCCCTTCTTTAAAATCAGGCAAGGGCGCTCCATCCCATGGGTCCGTCCAAGTTTTTCCCTTATCCTTACTGATATGAACAGCAGCCCCGTCTCTTCCACCGGGTCCGGCATCACAAGCCTGAACAAACCAGCCTTCCTTTGTAATAGAGGTTCCGGCTATCACTTGATGGCGTTTCGTATGCTCGAGAGCAATCATACGAGGTTTACTCCAAGTTTGTCCATTATCTGTACTTGTACGCAAAGTCATCATCAAATTCTGCCAATGTCCGGCCGCCTCCACTCCATTAATATGATAAAGAGTCCCTTGATGGTCATTCAATAATGCAGTTCCGGTCAAGTTACGATCAGCTATCTGATAAAACATACGGGGCTTTTCCCATTCACAGCTTCCGGCACGCAAGCGCGAAGAGAGCACCACCATCTCACGGCCTTTTTCTTCATTGGTAGAAAACCACACTGCTAACAAGTCTCCATTATCACACCAAGTCAATGCCGGCTGATGATTATGCTTGAAAAAAGGCGTTCCACTATGCACATCCGGTTCATGCACATAAACCAAAGGAGCAGCGAAGACAGGTTCCGTGACACATTGAGAGTTCCAATCCCATTTTATCTGAGACACAACATACTCATCTTTTGGCTGAGAAAGCGGAGCAGTTTGCGGATACTCTGCCTGTACCACCCGAAAGCCCGTCATTGTATGTTTATCCTCCGGCAACATAGCCATACGGTTTGCCGAACGGAGATATTTCACCGGTGTATTATGACTGCCTCCTCTGGTCACACGTGCTATACCGTCCGAATAGCCGACAGGATCAGTCTGTTCCTTGTCTATATATGGCCCATACCAGTCCAAACACCATTCCTCCACATTTCCGCACATATCATATAGCCCCCATTCGTTAGGAGGAGTTTGTGCCACTTTCAAAGACAAGGGTTTGGGAGTAGCCGCTATCACTTGATTCTTTTGCCAAGCGGCAGGAAGCTTGTCATCCATATAGAAATTCCAGTAACGGCCTGCCTTACATGCATATTCCCATTCAGCTTCGGTAGGCAGACGATAAGTTTTTCCTTCTTTCCGGGTCAACCAGTCACAAAAGGCAACGGCATCTTGATAAGTTACGAACACCACCGCTTCGTCATCTTCACTTGAGAAACCATTTTTACCACGCAGCGACTTATGTTCAGGGCAGAACAATTCATATTGCGCATTAGTCACTTCGGTCAGCCCTATTTTAAATGGTTTGGATATATACACCTTATGCATAGGTGCTTCATCATAATTTTCATCTTCACCCAAAGTTCCCATATAGAAATTTCCTGCGGGTATTTCTATCATTGGAATCAATTCACCTTGTGCCGCAATACTTGCCGGCCATATCATGATGCTAACTATTGTACTTACTAAAATTTTTAATTTCATTTCGTATCTGATTAAAATATGTCTTGATACAAAAGTAACAGGCTATCAAAGAAGAACAAGGTAAAAATTGGTCTTTTATGTGCACAATTTTGCAACAGGCGAACAAACCTATCACAAAAAAGATTTCTACCTTTCTTATTGTAACTTCCTACAACAAACTGCTGCCCTCTACATCTACCTATCCATAGGTGATTCGGTAAAATGGTGACAGCTATGGTAGCAGAAATTACAAACTTTAAGAAAGCAAACCTTAAGTTCAAATTGTCAATGCGATAATAACAGGAATGCCTGTTTAGAAATACATTCTTAAGAAACACAAAAAAGGAGAGAGCATTCACAATACGCCCTCTCCCCATACATTTATTTTCGTTTAACGAATGAATTATTATTCCTGTTTAAAGCCATAACCATTCGTAAAGCCACCGGCTGCCATTACATTAGGAGTAAACGGCCACAAATAGATAGGAGCCGAAACGTAATCATAATCCCAAAACAGATACTTATCATATTCATCTCTATTATCAACCAAATCAATACCCCAATTAACTTTGGTATATCCTTGGCTTTCAAGAGATGCCGCCTCTTCTTCAGACACTATTTCAAACAACCCTTTTATTGCTAAATTGGTAGCTGGAGTCGAACTTCCATAATTCAATCCCATTTCTTCCCAATTATCCTTTTGTCCGCGCCATCCCGGATAAAGCACCGGATCATTGACCTTGTCTGTCGGACACTGTGCTGTCAAACGATGACCATATATAGTTTTTGCATCAACTAACTTTGTCCATATATAAGCAGAAATGATATTACCATTTTCAAACTCATAATAACCTTTAGTTGCCAAACCATCCATCATAGCTTTAGTCATATCTTTGATTCTTTTTATATCTTCCGAAAGATAACCAGAACGAATCAATGTCCAACGACGATCACCTTCACCTGCATATTCAAACCCCCGTTCTTCAATAATCGCACGAACTAAGTCATTACCAAAAGATGCAATAAAAGCATCTGTGTTAGCCAAACCTTGCGGGAACGAACGTTCACGAACCGTTTTTAAATATTGTTTACCTGTAACTACATCACCTAATGCCGCACATACTTCCGCATAGCCCAAATAAACTTCAGACATACGCATATACGGACCATTGATACCTGATTTACGTTGTGCTGCCACCCATGGATTAGCCTGACGATTCTCATCCCATTTATTCAATGTCAAGCCACCGCCTTCAGCTTTTGAGTTGGGGACAAAAGGAATTAACTTCTCAACCCCTTTACCATTACTGCCGGTCATAGTAATGCTCACATCACGACGCATATCATTCGGATCAAAGACTCCATAAAAATAAGCAGGATTTATACGTCCCTGTCCATAGCTCTTACATGGATACGCAGCCTTTGAGCCACCAGACGAAGGACGACCGAAAGAATAGGGGCGACCATCATTTCCACCACCTTGCTGCATGGGATATTCATAAATAGACTCATCCGCATAAATAGCATCATCCATATGCATCTGTTCAAAGAAATACTGGTACGGATTATTAAAAGTACGTCCGGATTTATCCGAGGCACCCCGTGGATCAGTCAAATGAAACAGTGCATTACCCGGATCAGCCAACAAAGCCTCGTAGTATTTTTTAGCTATTGAGTACAAGTCTTGCCAGTCAGAACGACGTCCATAAGTAGCTCCATTATTTTCTTTCCCTTTGGTTTCAAATGTCATGCTTTCCCCTTTTCCGTTCACACGTTTGATATCGCCACGACGAGTCTGATATCCAGCTGCATCCAAACACATTCTTCCAATCAAAGCCTGCACATAGGTTTTAGAAAAATAATTTTTATTGGCAGCAGCAATGCCGGGAATAGAACCAATGGTGTACATCAAAGGTTCCACTTTCTGCAAATCTTCAATGCATACATCATAAATAGAATCACGGGAAACCAAACCTTTAGGCACAACACCATAAACGCCAACGTAAGGAACATCTCCAAAATTTTTACACAGTTCACGATAAGCCGTAGCACGCATAGCTACCGCCTCACCATACATTTGCCCCATCTCTGATTGTCCACCATTGATGATCGATTCAAAATTTTCCGCATTTTCCATGGATGTTATCACCGCATTGGCCTTGCTTACAACCGCATACAAGCTAGCATAAATATCATTCTCCTTCAAATACGAAGTCAATCCATAACTACTTGCATATGTACCGTTTTGATAAAGACATTCCGGATAATGGCGCCCCAACTGATTAGAGAAAGACTCCGGGTGCCGTTCTATATCAGACCCGGCAATATCAGCAGCATAAAACAATCCATCACCAAAAACCTTATTCTGCGCACAATCCCTCCACTGTTCATAAGCACCGTCTAATGCGGCACGTGCTGTTGTCGGATTAGAAAAGACAAAATCCGAATCTACAATAGAAGGAGAGCCAACCTCCAAATAATCACTACATGCTGTAGTCAAAAACATTCCAGCAAAGAAAAGGGTCGAATATACTATTTTTTTCATACGATTCATCTCCATTAATTAGAAAGTTAAATTAACACCAAAGGTATAAGTTCTAGCCTTAGGATAAGACTGGTAATCAAAATAAGGTGTAGGGAAACCATCCTTACCATCAGTCTTCGTGTTTACATCCGGATCTATACCAGAATATCCATCAATACAGAACAAATTACTTCCTGTAAAGTATACACGTGCATTCTGTAATCCAATCTTATTCATCCAATTTTTCGGGAAAGTATAACCTACTGTCAATGTATTCAAACGCAAATAAGACGCATCTTCAATAAATTTAGAACTTACGATTCCATATTCAGAGAAGAAAGAACTGTAGTTTGTATTCGCGTTAAGAGCCGCCAAAGCTGTAGGATCTTTCACCAGCATCAAGTCACCGTTTGTATCGACATCATAATATTTGAAAGTTTCAGAAACGAACTTCAAACGATTCTGACCAGCGGAATTGTCTTTATTTCCCATCAAGGAATGCATTGCATTGGCATTATACACATCACCACCAATCTGATAAGTAAAGCCTACAGAGAAATCGATTGCCTTCCAATTACCGTTAATTGTAAAACCACCTGTATGTTGTGGCATAGCTTCGCCGATAATCGTTTTGTCATCCTCGTCCACAACACCATTACCTGTTGTATCTGCAAATTTAGGCATACCCGGTACGGCGGTTTGTCCATCTGCTGCCAGTACTTTAACTCCATCCGGATAATTCACAATACCTTGAATATCCGGAATGCCTGGTTTCAATGTGTATTTACCATCCGCATAAGTAAAATCATCAATCGTATAATATCCTTCAGATTTAAAACCTTGGATCGTACCTACAGGATGCCCCTCACGGATAATATAATCATAAGCAGGCTTAGCCATAGATGAACCCCAATCATTCATAGCTCTCGTATCTGCCAAGACCCCATCCATCAGTTCGTCAATATTATTCTTATTATAATTATAAGTCAAGTTTACACCTAAATTAAAATCTTTACCACGAACAATGTCAAAGCCTAAAGCCAATTCAACTCCCTTATTTGAGGTTTTACCTACATTTTGGAACTGATAGCTATAACCAGACGCTGCATCAATCGGCACTTTCATTAAAATATTCTTTGTCGTATTCCAATAATAGTCCAAACTACCACGAACCCAATTATTAAAGAAACCAAAATCAACACCTAAATTACGACTAATAGTAGTTTCCCATTTCAAATCAGGATTTCCTTTCATATCACCAGGCACATAAGTGGTAACCTTTTCACCATCCACTGTAATTTGTTCTGTTTTCCATGTTTCTCTCCATAAAGAAGCATCAATATTATCAGAACCAGAAGTACCATACGATACACGAAGTTTCAGATTATCCAACCAATCTCTTGTATTTTCCATGAAAGCTTCATCTGAAATTCTCCATGCTGCAGCTGCTGCCGGGAAATACCCCCACTGATGACTAGGTGCAAATTTAGAAGAACCATCAGCACGGAATGTAGCTGTCAAAAGATACTTACCTTTATAAGAATAATTAGCACGACCAAACCAAGATAAAGTATGATTAGGAGTACCTATCTCACCTTTAAAATAATCTTGTCCCAATGAAGGAGTAGTCATATTAATCATACCAAACGCATCATCCATTGTAAATCCTTCAGGATACCCTACACCATATATTTCAGTGTAATCTGACTTTGAAGCCAAGACTTCATTACCAACCAAGAAAGACAAATTATGATTATCTCCAAGCCCCTGTACTTCATAATTCAAAGTAGTTGCCCAACGCACACCGTAACCATCACTTTTCTTCAATTTAGCAGAACTATTATCTTTTTCTGTCTGTCCTGCATTCCATGTCTTTTCCTGGTTCCAATTACGATTTAACGATAGCTCCGTCTTTGCCGTCAAACCTTTAATAACATTCCAAGTTAAAGCACCTTTTGCACGGATACGGTACATGTTTTTTATATAATCTACAGTATTCAAGTAATACAAAGGATTACTAGTTTCTTCCATATTTGTATCACCTTGACCAAATCCAGCGGTAAAAGAAGCATCCCCCAAAGGATTATCCACAGGACGATAAGTGTAAGCAGAGGTTGCATTACCAAAACCAGAACCATTAATTTCTATTTCACTATAACGTAAATCAAAGTCCGCAGTTAACTTTTTATTAATCTTTTGCGTCAATTTGAAATTCGCATTCCAACGTTGGAAACCAGACTTCACACGGATACCTTCATCATCCATATAGTTAACTGATGAATAAAACTTAGTTTTGTCTGTGCCACCAGATAAAGATACATCATGATTCCAAGAAGACGCAGTCTGCATCAAATCATTTATATAATTATGAGTGGTCATATTTTTATATTCATTCAAATGATTTCCATACTTGGATCCTAATCCAAAATATCTGGCAACTCCATCCCCATAAGAATCCCCCAGACTCTTCATATATGCCCATGTATTATATACATAATCATAAGGATCCATAGTTTCCAATAATTTTGGATTCTCCTTCATCTGATAATACATATTATACTTGACGGAAACCCGGCCATCCTTGCCTCCCTTAGTAGTAACCAATATTACACCGTTAGCACCACGGGCACCATAAATAGCCGTAGAAGCAGCATCCTTTAACACATCAATACTTTCGATATTGTCAGCAGGAATATCATCAATGCCACTAACTTGAACACCATCTACAATGAATAAAGGATCATTAGACTGGGTGATAGAGCCACCACCACGAATACGAATAGACATACCTGCACCCGGACGACCGTCTTGAGAAGTCACACTTACACCAGGCAATTGTCCTTGTAAAGCCTGTGCGACATTGGCAACTGGATTAGCCGCTAATTTTTCTCCAGTAACAGAAGCGACAGAACCAGTCAAATCACGTCTTTTCACCGTGCCATAACCAATAACAACGACTTCATCCAAAGTCTTGTTATCTTCTTCCAATACAATTATCAAATCTTTTCCAGATTTTACCTCTTTGGTAAGATACCCAATATAAGAAACCACCAAAGTAGCATTACTCGGAACATCCGGAATTGAAAACTTACCATCGAAATCCGTGATTGTACCATTGGTTGTTCCTTTTACCAGTACATTCACACCAATCATAGGTTCGCCTGTTTTGTCTTTCACCAAACCTGTTGCGGTTTGAGCAAAAGCAACCAAACAAAGCATACTCAAAAAGAGAGTTGAGACAGCTTTTCTAGCTAATTCTTTTAGATTCATAAGATGTGTTTTTATAGTTATTAAAATGTTTTTTAAGGTTTTGACCTTAGTTTCACTGTTGCAAAATTATGGATATAACATTACCTTGATGTGTAGTTTTTATCTTTTTATGTGGATTTATTAGGTATTTTTTACGGGATCCAATTATTCAGTACAACAAAAAAAGGAGACCTCCACCAACGTAGAAGTCTCCTTTTCAAGCAATTACAAAATCAATCTAGTCTATTGGGTTCCAATCACTTTGAGTACGAAAAATAGCATCGACCGTCACCGCCTCAGCTTCTTTCTTTGTTAATTGTTTGCTCCACGCCACCCTTTCCGAAGCATTTGCGCCCTCACCGGTATTTTTATATTCCATATAACGGGCGGTTTCTTCATTAGACTGCTTACCCCAATTGTGCCATCCGGCAAGAACAATATGTTTCCCCAATTCACATTCTATAAATAAAGTATAAGCATATGGACGCCAAGGACGACCTAAATACACTTTATCCACTCCCGGTTCTGCCGTCAGCTTACAGTGCTTAAAGACATATCCATATTTAGCCTCTTTCGGAGTGGAAGCAGCCGTTACATACGAATTGCGTTTACTGTGAATAATACAATCTTCAAATAAAGCGGTGGAAGGACCGAAAATAAAGTCGGTAGTACCATCAATATAACAATCCTTGAAATAAAGACGGGTAAATTTAGCACCGGTATAAATAGTGTCCTGATTGCCCAAGATACGACAATTGATAAATTTCAAACGGTCACCTTCCGTATGTAAAGCTACCGCCTGTCCCAACTGAGCCGCATTGTTCTCAATAGTCAAATTTTTAAAAGTGATATCACTGCCCTCTACCTTCACCGTATAAGTGCGGAAAGTACCCATTTTATTTATATTCGCATGATCATCATAAGTAATAATCGTCTTATCACGATCTTCACCTATAATATCTATATTTTCCACCCATGAAGGAACAATCACTTTCTCCTTGTATACTCCGTTCTTCACATAGATCGTAACAGTATAATCCATGAAAGCCCGCGCACTCTCTATAGCCTCCTGCAAAGTACGAAAATTCCCCGTTCCATCACGTGAGACTACAATTGTATCCTGACGTTCCTGAGCCCATGCTGCGCTTACAACAGACAATAGCAACAATAATCCTAAAACTTTCCTCATCGTATCACCTCCTATTATTCACATGCAGTTCCACAACTGTTTTTCTGAAACAAACGTTCCCATTCCAGACTGGCCATAATAAACGGACCTACTGCCTTCGCATCATTAGAACGTATTTTTTCAGTTATATAATAATTATAATCTCCGGTACGATACACCGGCTTGCCTCCCAAACCTGCAACAGCACAACCTTTAGTAATAGAAACCACACCTTTATCATCCACTTCTATAAATTGGGTCAAAAGCCCTTCATATCCCTTTTTAGCCACTTCCATGTACGAAGGACAAATATATCCCTTACGTAACGCTTTCAACAGAGTATATACAAACATGGTAGAACAAGAGGATTCCAGATAATTCCCCTCATCCCCGCTTCTGTCAATCACCTGATACCATACCCCTGTTGCTGGATCTTGAGTACGTTTAATCTGGGCAACCAGTTTATTCAATATTTCGATAACAGATTCACGTCCGGCTTCGTGTTCCGGTATAAAATCGAGTACATCCACACAAGCCATTGCATACCATCCCATGGCGCGTCCCCAACAGTGTTGTGACCACCCGGTAGTTTTATCCGCCCACTTTTCACGCTTGCTCACATCACATGCATGACGGTATAGATCTGTCTTCGGATCATAATTATGGCGGGCCACTGTGACAAACTGATTGATAATATCAGCATAATCATTCACGCGGTTGTTACGGTAAGCATACTCCGCATAAAATGGTTGCCCCATATAAAGCCCATCCAGCCACATCTGATTCTCATAAATCTTCTTGTGCCAGAAACCGCCATCGGCATTACGAGGATGCGTATCCAACTGACTGCGCAACAAATCCAATGCTTTCTTGTATTTCTCGTCCTTAGTCTGCTCATAAATACGGAAAAGCATCTTGCCGGAATTCAGACGGTCAATATTATATTCCTCCAGTTTATAAGTTTCGATAGAGCCATCCTGATGAATCATTGTATCAGCATAAGCCACAGCATAATCAAAAAACTTTTTATCACCGTATGCATCATATACATCCAGCATAGCTTGAAGTTCCAGGCCATGACAGTAATCCCACTTCAAACGGGTCTGAAAATCCAATTGCCAAGATTCGGGACAACGCACCATTTCTGATTCCGCCATACGTACAGACCAAGGCTTATTACCACAAACCTGCTGAGCCATGCCCATCAAAGGAACAGCCGCAAGCAAACCGGACACAATAATTTTACAAATAGAATTCTTTTTCATGAAGACATTTATTTTTAGTATTAGACCTATTTATTTTATGAAACAAAAGTAGTATTTTCCTCGAAAAGCAGTGTGCACTTTTCAACCTACTAAGTGTATTATTTGGTATTCGTGTGCGAAAACGGTTATTTTTGTGCACGATAACGATAAAAATCGTTCAAAAATTGTCTTTTTACTAATTATTATGCCTTTCAGGTTTGATAAGTTGAGAAAAGGTTTTATTTTTGGGGCAGTTTTTAATTTATACTATTGTAGAAAACACAGTCATTTACTATTAATTCACAAGAGAATGGAACAAGTTTTTAGTTATATCATCGGTTTAGGAGCAGCGGTGATGATGCCTATAATTTTTACAATCTTAGGCGTTTGTATCGGAATCAAATTCAGCAAAGCATTAAAAAGCGGTTTGTTGGTAGGTGTTGGTTTCGTTGGTCTATCAGTGGTTACCGCACTTCTGACCAGCAGTCTGGGTCCGGCCTTAAGCAAAGTGGTCGAAATATATGGCCTGCAACTGAAAGTATTCGATATGGGATGGCCTGCAGCTGCGGCTGTAGCCTATAACACATC